>Ga0302271_10000286_pt1 | contig 47513 bp, 21 predicted proteins | sample III_Bog_N1_1_FD_198767 | JGI IMG/M metagenome (GOLD analysis project Ga0302271, IMG submission 198767) | Peat permafrost microbial communities from Stordalen Mire near Abisko, Sweden - III_Bog_N1_1 | ecosystem: Environmental > Terrestrial > Soil > Wetlands > Peat | place: Sweden: Abisko...
CCCAAAACATTTGTGGCATTTCTTTTATTCTTCTCCCCTTCATTCATGCACAAAAAGATTCCAAAATCTTCTGATCTCAAATATTATTTATTATATTCCAAAAGCCTTGAGACTATAACCAGTTTGACTTCATCATTTCTCCCCAGTTTGCATCCAACATTGAGTCATGCAATTTTCATTTATATCTTTTGAAAGCATTCATCGATTCTTGTTCTTCTAAAGCACACAGCAACCAAACTGATGAATCGACATCTCTCCTTGAAGATAGAACTCACATTTCCCACGCCATTGAATTTGGAAACCCATAATTTTTACCTTCTCCCCAAAGAACCTAATAAAGTTCTTTCTCATCTAGAATTCCTAGTGTGATAAATCCTTGCCCTTCTTTGAGAAGTTGCATATGGATCAGGAATACAATACAACACAAACTAAACAACTCTCTTTGCATCTTTGCGTAACAGGCACTGCTTATCTATTAAGCAAAAGTCTTACTTATGATGCGAAATGAAACTATCTCTTTCCGTATTGAGCGTCAATTCATTTGAAGCCTGATTATAATTACGAGATAAAATCAATAATCTTCTTTTTTTGCTTAACAATCGAAACAGATTGTGGTTGCCCTCCTCCCCTCCCCCAATTTCGTTGGTTATTTGTTGAACCGCTCTATTTTACAAAATTCTTATCTACAAAATACAATACACGCAAACAATCACAATCAATAGCCCACACTCTCTATCCCTTTCATTTCCCAGTAAATTACCCTAAGAATCCTTCCACGTCTTCTTTAAAACTTGATCTTGGGGAAACAACTGCTATTCTATCATACAACTCTTAAAGCAAGAACACAAGTGATCTCTTCTGAATTGATGGCATGTGTTGTGGGTCAACGACGAGTCTCTTAAACACAGATTTCAACAAAGGATAGCTTGATTCAGCGTTCTACATCTCAGGCAGAGCTTCTATTAGATCCAGGAGTAGCTCAACTAGTACAAAATATCATAATTATTAGACACAAAAATATCTTCTAATAATATGAAAATCCCCCCAGTGGAAATATCTTTCATTTTCATTTTAAATTACTCTTTCTTTCTTACATGAAAAGCTAGCCGAATTCTATTCTTCTGAGAGGAATAACAGATAATGCTGCGCTATGATCGGGAGGATTTATGTTTGTTTATTCAACCTAGCTATCTACCCAAAGAGGAACAAGATTTCTGGGAATTCTATTCTGCATTTCTCGATCAAACTCAAGCATTCCGATGTCTTACCGACAATCGACAAGCGAATGAATATAAACACATAGAAATTAGACTTCATCTTGGAAATATCAGAAGATTTCAAAGCAGGCGAAGGATTCTCAGCAGTGCACTCAATCAAGGTATTAATATCCTCCTCGGAGGTTCTATTTTTAACTAGACCCTTTCCTATTCCATTAAACATTTTCTCCAGTGCTACTTGAAGCATATCAGCAATGTGATTAAGCTACGCAAGGGAGTACTGATTCGACACATTCTCGTAATTCTTATCGCTGTAAATATAATGCAAGAGTGTCACATGTTAGCCATATGCAGACAGTAAAATATGTCCTAGGCTTTTATTTGGTGTGTTATCTTCCAGATACCATTTCACTAGCTTCTCCATAGACACTGGAGAATCCCTGGGAGGATGAGTTGTGGCGTTATTGCTTGATGCCTAGATGTCTCTTTTTGAGCTAATAACAAACGGTAAAACTGCAAGAAGTATTCTAAAATACGAAAGCTAGCAGGTAACTGTTAGTTCTTTTTCCATAAGAGTGTTTATCACCAAGCACAAGAGCTCATCACATTCAAGGAGTTCGCATGGATTTATGAGCACGCAGATAGGGATGGAATCAATTTAGTTTGAACCAACACAACCACTGGTATCCTATTACTCTGCTCTATTTGCATTGATGAATCTATCGATGATCTAAAACAGTCTTTTGAACTCCGCAAGGAACGATTCCAGTGGGTTACGATCATCTTACAAATTCATTTATTCTGAATCGTTTCTGACGGAATTAGAATAATTATTCCCAGCTAGTGCAAGCTTATTGATTATCGGTGTTGCTATGCTTAACGACACGCTGCCTTCAAGCGAAGAATATCCCATACAATGCGAGAGAAAGAACAGTAAATATTCGTTGAATCGTTGATCGATTAGCTAGCAGTATAATTCTAGCAGATAGGGATACTCACCAAGATCTAACAATAAGGTTTTCAATGCTACGACTCCAAGAATCCTCCAGGAATCACTTTCTGGATCAAGGCTGTCAGGGGTAGATATTGAATTATCTGGATAGTGCTTGCGTATTGTGCCAGGGAAATCATAGTGGCTAGAAAGATGTTGATTTCTGTGCGGACTTCGATTAATCGGGGTATTTGGACTGCTTAAAGGGTTAAACTTGTTGTTGTTGCTTTGTGATTTCTTGCAGGCACTGTCTCGAACAGGAGTAGTATTTGATAGTCTACTGCCACTACTGCCTTGATTCATAAGTTGAAAGATGAGTTTAGAAAATAATTCCTTTGGTATTTATTCTTTTTTGAGAATCATAAGAAGTATCTTCGGAAGGAACGCCCATTTAACGGAGGAGTGACTGTGATTCTTCGTGTCTTCCAGATTCACTATGAAATGCTATTACTGCGCATGGATTGCAGCTTAAGGTGAAATAAATCCATTGCTAGTGTTCTTATTCTCAGATTATTTATTGTTCGTAGACTCAGCATGCAGTTAGCAGAGTATCCCTAAGCAAGAGAGTTCTTAAGTTATGGTTGCGTTATGGAGCTTGAAAAGATTTACTTTTCCATTGCTATTCTATCCATTACCATTAGTTGATGATAAGCTGCACATGGAATTATGTAAAATCAGCAGCAATTCTGCAATTTCAGCACCATGCGATGCTGCATTAGAACTAAGCTAAGATAGTCGCAAAGTTACTTGCATAAGTATTTTTATTCCCCTAGAAAGCATCATTCCAGTCAATTACTGCATATCATGAGAATAACTTACAACATCCTTGTCTTTATCGTTACCCTAAGTAGTTCTTGTTGTTGTTCTTGTTGTTTACGGATTCTTTGAATTCGTTGGTTAAGATTTCCCCATACCTATGCCACTTATCCCCTTCGATGTTCTATCAACTGAAGTAACCACTGCAGCTACAAGTACTTTAAGACATTCTGCGCATTTCTCAATAGGTTCTTCCAATTCCTAACCTTCCATATCCCCATGTTAACCAATCGCATCTATCACAACACAGAACAAATCTGCTAGCTATGCTAAATCCTGATTATCTTGATCTCCTCCTGAGTTTTTCTTGATTCCAGTGACCACTCTGCAATATCTACTAAGAATCCCTAAGGTCAGACTGTAAAACTCTTTACCATAGCTGAGTAGCTCTTGCAAGATGCAGCCTAAAGAATTCGATGGAATCAGAGCTTCAAGGGAGTTTTATTCAATTAAATCCAGGAGATACTGAGATTGTTCTTGTTTTTGTATTGGATTATCCCCAACGAGATGTAGTTTCTTCACTGCTACAATCAGCCAAAATAACATCTTATCAATTGATCTCTATGTGAAGGAGATGTCGTCTTAGGTAGTACTACTTTTGTTCCAAGATTGCTGTTAGTGGCTATTCTTCCAGGAAGTTTCTCTATTGCCTTGTTTGCCTCTCCCAATTGAATTTACAATATTCGTGCTATTTCTGAGCATAAAACGCCCTTAAATATCTTGATTTCTCTCTCTTTCTATGTCCTCTTCAAGTACAATAATATCCTTTTCCACGACAGATACCTGCTCTTTCTCTCGAGTTGCTAGTAATACAAACAATTTTATCTTCAAATAATGCAGCTTATATTAGCTGGTTTTCTTGGTGTTTTCGATGATATCAGGCATGGAATCAATGGTATTAACGATGAGTAGCAATGTTTCAGATTGCTAAGCAGCTGTAGTGGTCTCAAGTGTTTTAAATAGCCCGTGAAGGATTTTCTCATTAACTTAGATTACACTATTGTTCGAATAATGCAGCTCTCTAGCTAGGGTTAGGATTTAAGCAAGCAGATCATCATCTTTCTTACTGCAATCACTAGCACCACCAACGCTCCTCTAGCTAATTATAGTCTCAAACATATTCATTTGATTGCAGAGTTTAAGATCGTCTTTCCAATCTTCTTTTGGATCTCCTGGTTACCCATTTAGCATGAAATCCACTGCCTTAGCGGATTCGATTAAAAAATCTATGTATCTAACTCTAATTTATTGATTCTATTCGGTTTCTACGATTATCTTCTGAGACAATTGGACATTCATTATTGCCAATGACTCTGTCATCCATTGGTGATCAATAGGATCTCTAGGATTAGAGTTGACAGGGTTACTGGATGAAGAAGAAGATGTTGCTAGGTTGTACATCCAATTGGATAGTTTCATTGCTGCACACCCTGTTCTAAGACAGAATTCTCTAGCCATTGTATCACTACCATCGTAGTCTTCCTTACCTCCCCTTTCATCTAAATTTAATTCAATCTCCTCTTCCAGTAGCAAATAGCAATCTATCAGTTCACTGCTGACTGCATAGACCTACTCCCTGGAGAACTACTGTTCCTCCTATTTCTGCTATGCGATCAGAACTTTTATATCTTTTTCAATTTTCTCCAGCAACGAGAAATCTTTTAGTTGCAGTCTTATTTGCTTGTTTAGTTCAACCACCTTGCGCTTCAAGATACCCAACATGTTGGTTTTTGGTTTTTTGTTCACTCACCCACAATCTAGCTAGGATTTGTTGTGCTGCCTGATATTGTGTTTGCTTTTCCCCACAGGATATTAATTTGTGATGATGGGGGCTCTCGCCGGATCAAAGAATCTTTTGTAGAACTTAGCATGAGATTATTCAAACTGCTTGTATGTTGTGTTGTTGCAGCAAACCATTGTATTTTAATAGAACAACGAGTTTAAGATTGCATTCTATGAGGTTTTATTTTAGGATTCAGGAATTAAATACACAAACAATAAATGATATTTTACTTTGAACTCATTGATCATTTTGGATTTTTTTAAGGAAATAGTTTTAAATTTGGTTGCCATGCTGATATCTATCTTTGAGGGTAATCTATTCGACACATCGATAAACTGTATTGAATCATTGGGAGATAAATGACTATTTTTGATCTTTTGAAGGAATTATTATTATTTGAGAAAAAAGAGTTAAGAGAGACATATAAATACAAAGATTAAAGTTTTTTATCTCTCTTTCTCTTTTTTTTAAACTCCTTTTAGACATTATCATTAGCATTCAGTTTCTTTGGTGAAGCACTGACAAAAAGAGAGAAAACCTTCTCAATAAAAATGGGCAACTAACTGATAAAGAACTACGATGTCGAGAAAGAACCTTGCTGCTCGGGTGGTTAGAACTAACTTTGGAAGATCTATTCCGCTGTGAAGCAAGACAGCACAAAGCGAAAAGTCAGCATTTGGACATTTGACAAAAAAGGCATCAAGGACAAAAATGCCATTAAAAACAAAGATGAAATAGCGTAGTTTCTCAAGAAAGAAGCGAATTCTTTAGTCAAGATCAGGCATCCGAACATTGTAAATATCGTCGAGCCTATCGTTGAGGACAAAGATTCCATGGCGTTTGTCACCGAGCGAGTCGATGAGAATCTGCAAAGTCTCATGATGAAGAACGAACACAATCTGATTTGTTAATCCGAACTTGAACTGAAACTGCAAGTAGAAAGTCTCCTGAAAGTCCTATCTTTCTTGCATAACGAAGTTAAAATGGTTCACTTAGGGATATCTCCAGAGAATATCTTTCTCGTCAATGGGCAGTGGAAGTTAGCAGGGTTTACGTTTTTAACTTCCTTGCAAAACGCGCAAAGCACCAATAACACCTAAAACATCTACAACAATCCATGTGTAGCAGTGAGCAATGTAGATTTTACAAAAAGATCCTTCGATTCGTTTTGCTAGTTCTTCCCGAATCTGTCATTTTCCGCTCCTGAAGTAGCAGAAATACCTCCAAAATGTAATGCCGCCAGTGATGTATTTTCATTAGGTCTCTTGCTGTTGCTGATGTTCCAAATCAAATACATGCAAACTACCAATGTGATCCCAGCGCTGAACTCTAGACACATAGGAGAATACTCCCATTAGTTAGCGAATCTTCCAAATCACTTCAAAACATCAAATTACATACAAAAAGACATGTCGGAGAATTTCAAAAAACTCATCACCAAAATGCTAGCGAAGAACACTGCAACCCGACCGACGATAGAATAAATAAAACAATCCCCTTGGCTTAATGATCCGTTTGTTAAAGCTATCTACATGCTCGAGAACATCGTGGAGTTCGATTAGCACAAATAGATAGCGTTTCTAACTGGAATGTCCAATATCCTCTTCAAATACGAGAAATATGTCATAAAGAATAGGATTCTGCCTTAATTGCTAGATTTAGCGAAATTCGAGTATCTCATCCCAGCTATTCTAGGGGTAATCATTGATTGCTTAAAACAGCCTGAGTTGTTTACTATCGCGGAGTTCTAAGGAGCACTCGCACCGTTTGTCCTTGACCTCACGAAACGTAAGATATCTATTGTCAGAAATTGATTTAATCCAATAAAAATGTGTTTTATTGTTGGCCATTTTTAATAAAAGGGAAGAGCATCCCTGGTAAGGCTCTATGCAGTTTAGTGATGAATTGTGAGACATTCCATAGATTCTTCTCTTAGAGTGACTTTTAGAACATCTACTTAGTCCCTGTCTTTAAATGTTTTGACATCCCATAACTTTAAGCGTATGCGCTCGAGCAAAGTTCTTTTTTAATCAGCAAATTAGACTACATTTTCACTAAGAATAAGCTACTCCCTAAGATTCTAGCACTTTGCACTTCGAATAATCCGAAAATTATGAAACTTGCAGTGCTAACACTGCAGAAAATCATCGGGAATCTAGATAAAAATGTACTCAATGACTCAGTATTGTAGACACTAGAGAAACTCAGGAAAATGCCGATTCAAGATAAATCTTTGGCGATGCTGATTTTAGATATTTATTAGACTGTTGCAAAGTCGCTAGATATTCAAGTCATAGCACAGAAGATACTCCCTAATCTGATACCTTATCTGATAGATTAGACGCTAGGGTAGAAGGAATTCAATGTTTATCTCACAGCTGTGAATGCCATGATCAAGTAGATAGAAATAGAGAGAATCAAATAAATCAAGGAAATAGAACTCGCAGGAGATGGGAATGGAAACGGAAATGGAAGGGGAGGTTTCGATGAAGATTTCTTGTTCAATGGAGATAAATCTACAGCAATAGACAGCAGCTCTACAAATACATCAAAAAACACCAAAGAATTTGATTTCTTGTCGATGTTTGAGGAGAAACAATAGGCGTAACCTGAATCGACATCAAACTCTAAAGTTGACTCTGCAGTCTAGCAGAAATAGCAACTAGACAATAAGATAGCTTCAACTATATCCATCCCAGCGAAACCGTCAGTGCTCCAAATGGATTTCAACTTTGATATGTTTGACAATCCATCTGAATTCACCAATAACTTAAGCAATATCAAGAGTGGTACAGCTTCAAATACTGTGAGTGCTAATGGAAACACGAACTATCCTATCAAAGATGTGTTCCCGAATAATGTCTACAAGGATCCCTTTGAGAGTTTGAAGGTAGCGAAGACGATAGATCCACTGTTTCTGTCTCAGCCAAAATAACCTGATTTTTTCAATAACTTCAAGGTCAAAGAGCTACCTGGTTCTGGAGGTGCAAGTAATTCAATTGCTCCTTCATAAGGAATAAGTAGTAATTTAACTAATAATAGCAATAAATCCAATCCAATCAATTCAATAGCAAATTCTAACAACATTCCTAATTCTTTAGTTCCTGAAAAGAATAATACCACCAACAATCCAAGCAGCGCCAACACAATAAAATAGCCTAACAATTCTGCGACTGATTCTAATTCAGCAAAGAAACAATTATTTACAAATCTGAAGCAGCAGCAGCAACAACAACAACAATTATCAGCCAGCACAAATTCTTCTATTAAACAAGCTACCCCTACTCCAGGGTAGCTAGTCTAACCTTACCCTCCTGGTTCATAATAACAAAAACCAACAGCTTGGAGTGGGTAAGAAGATATTTTCAAAGATCTTATGTGCACCAATAATTTAAACATGATGGACACTACTACACAGCAATCATTGAATGTTTCGTCTATGAATCTTCTCACGAAATAGCAATAAAATAATAATAATTATAATAATTATAATAATAATCTTGACAATGATGATTTATTCGGCGGGCTAGAGAGTGTTAATTAGACTATGTAGAGTCTGTTTAGTGGTACTTAAAAGAATAGCAGTGAATAGCAAGGTACTGATTTAGCTGGAAGTAAAAGTAAAAATAACTATTCAGCTACGAAGAATTTTGAATTGTTCTGAGAAGAGTGATATCAGCCAAAGTATAAAATCTTCAATTAAGTTATTAGAAAATATTTTTATCTTTTTCTCTCTTCCTCTTTGTATGCTCATTTATCTCTCATTTTCTCTCTCTGATAATCTTCTATTTTGCTATTACTTTTTTGATTATTCTATCTTCTTTTGAAGTATCCCCCATCTGAGTTTGCTTCCTGATCGGCTAACTAAGAGGATCTTTTAGTTTTCTACTCAGCTGGGAGATTGAGGGAGAGAGGGTAAATAATTAATTCCATTAGAAAACTAATTGATCTCCCAGCTGAATTTATTATCAAATAGAGCAACTTCAATAATAATATTTGTTGCCTCTTTGTTTTTGAAAATCTTAAGGTCGGGGGAGATCAAAAGGTGGTGGTGGCAGTCATGTGTGATTAATTTATAAAAGAACAAAGAAAAAAAAGGATAATAGTTCCATAAGATATATTAGAAAAACTTTTTCATATTATTTATTTCCTGATTTTTAGCTCTTCAAAAAAACAACAAAACAACCCAAAATACATGCAAAGCGACATGAATGAGCGACTTATGTAACAATAAAAATCATCGAATATGACATTCGACTAGCTGCAGTAGAGAATGGAAGGTCAAATCTAAGCTTTCACTGTGAAGAATCAAACCCTACAGAAAAAAGCAGATGCAGAAAATGACTAGCAGTTTCTCAAGAATTTCACGCAACTCAAGAATCAAATGTTAGATGAATTGTCTTCCATGGGCCTTACACTAAAGAATCTCTCTGAAAAAGGCAAGAGCACAGCGTAGAAGCGCACTGTTAAAAAGCTCAGCACTGATTACGAATAACAACGAGAAAAATTTATGAGAAGTGTCAAGAAAATCATAAATTCGTCTTTCAGCTAGCGGTCAGTCTCAGGATAACGAGCATTAACTGGGCAGCGATCGACGACTAATCGAGACTAAAATGGATCGATTGACAGTGAAAATGGAATGATTGCAGAGCGAAGTGACTCAGAATTCTCTCAACAAGACGATGAAGAACGACAAAAACAAAATTATTAAAAATAAATTCATATATAAAAGTAAAACTAATAATGGGAGACTGATCTAGAAATGGATAAAGGGCTTCTCTAAGAGAAAGAAGAAGAACTCACAAGATTTGAGTAGGATCTTGTGCAGACAAATAAGAATTTTACCGACATGTTGGGTATGATTAACAAACAAGGTGATGATATCGATGAGATCTAGGAGAATGCATTTATAGCGAATTAGAATGTTATCAAAGCACACTCAGAGATCGTCAGTGCAGATAAAATACAGAGAAAGTCTAAGAAAAAATATATAATCTTTGCGATAATTATTCTGCTTGCTCTAGGTGCTACCCTTGCAATTGTCTTCACCCAGATGTGACATTAATCAAAGTGAAGTTCTGTTGCGAAATGGAATAAAAATAGTTTGAAAAAATAATGAGTATTAATTTATTTAAACTTTTGTAACAAATCTAAAAGCAAATCCAAAGGAAATCATCAAAATAGGTTCGCATTAATAGAAGAAAAGAAAAAGAAGAAAAAAATCCATAAGTTTATTTGAAGATATGGAACTTTTATTTTTATTATCTCAAGCTTGAAGTCAACATATTTTGATTTTTCACTTGAAATTCTTAAAACAAAACACCATAATTCTGCATAAATACCTCCCAACAAAAAATCAAAATTTCATACGAGACAGCAACTACCCCCCTCCCCTTCCCTTTTTCTTAATGTTAAATTCAATAGCAGTGAATGCTTTAACAAGAGAGGTGTAAAATTGATGTTTAATGGACAGAATATGTAATTACAAAAAGTATTATATAATAAATGTACAAGTTAGTTTTGATGATTACAATGAATGGCATAACTAAACTCAACTAAAATTCAATAGCGATTATGATAAGTGTTGCCATAGCCATTTTGAATCGTTGGTAATTCATGCTGTTAGATATTCTAAGATGGCTATTAGACTGAAGACTAAATTACCTAAACTTATTGATAACTTTAAGGTTATTATTACTGATAAAATTATTGGTTTTGTCCTTATTGTTGAGATTATGCTATTCCTTAGTAATTCTATGGTGGTTGCTGGAGTTACTATTACTACTACTGTGTCTGTTGAAGATATGTAGAAAGTTGTTGTTAGGGGTAAACAGCAGTATTATTTTATTAATTTATGCCACTTTGATGCTGCTACTATGGCTAGAATTGCTCCTACTATTGTTGAAAGGTGCTAAGAGGTTAATTGGTAGAAGAAACAAGTTGCTATTGGTGAGAAGATTACTACAAAGCTTATTTTTATTAGGTTGCCGTTGTAGAATTTTACGAAAATGGTAAGGGAGATGAAAGAAATGCGGCATATTCAGGGCTGTTAGGATCAATCCATGCAATCCTTTTCCCATCTTCCCAAACTCCAACTCGAACTACACCATCTTATTGAACATATTTACCTTAACCGTGTTGCTTCCCTAATTTCCAAAATCCCTCGTATTATCTACCATCTGCCCAGAGATACAATCCAAATCCATCTTTTTTATCTTGTTTGTATTAGCCTTCATATTTTCTGCCATCTTTCCATGTGTATCTTCCTCGGCCCTCCATGTTATTGTCCAACCAGTTACCCTTGAAAAAAATTGAAAAATAGGTTAAAAAGATGCCTTGTTAGTTCATTTGGGTAAGACAAAAATATGGAAGGAGTTGCTTGACTATCTGAATTACCTCGTACTTCCTTCCATCGAGCCATGTGTAAACACCTTTTTAGCAAAAATTAACAAGCCCATCAATGATTATCTCATAAAAAACAATTATTAAAATGTTACCATATCCACTGATTTTGTTATCTTCCCAGTTGCCTAGGTATTTCGAACCATCTGGCCAGATATAAGTACCGTTTCCATGTTTTTTGCCTTCTTTATAGAATCCTTCATATTTTGAACCATCCGCCCAAGTCTCAACCCCATATCCATGCTGTAGATCATCTTTCCATTGCCCTTCATATTTAGCTCCGTTAACATGAATGTATATACCATATCCATTTGCTTTATCTTCTTTCCATTCTCCTTCATAGATGTCTCCATCAACATGTTGAAATTTCCCTTTTCCACTTGCTTTATTCTACACCCAATCACCTTCATATCGAGCTCCATCTAAGCAGAAAATATTATGTTAAAACAGGTTTAAATTTCCGCTCAAAATATGAAACCCAACCAATGAATTCTAACAAATTACCTGGCCATGTCTGTATTCCATAACCATCTCTCATAGAGCCAAGCCATTCTCCTTCGTAAACAGCACCTGACTCAAATCTATAAACAGCTCCTTTTTCTCTCTAACCTGTGTTCGTGAAATTGAACTGCTTGCCCAAAATTTCCTTGTTTTCTTCTGATGAGAAGTAGTGCCTTGCAAGTGGAGCAGCTTAGCTAAAAGGAGCTTCATTCTCTTTCTCCTAAACCCTATTTTAGAAAAAAAAAATAAGTGAGAATTCACAAAACACAGCCATTTTTAGAGAAATCTTTTCTTTTTTTCTAATACATTAAAGCAGTTGTATTGTGATGCTATGTTGCAGCTAAATTACTATTATAGTTATTGCTATTAGAATTGTAATTCGGCTAGATTGAGGAATAAGTATTCTTAATTGTCTATGCTGCTGGACTAGATTATTACACAACTTATTACACTTATTGATTCTGCTTATTATCGTGGTGATATTACTAAAAACCATTCTTGTCAGCTTCTTTAAGTTCCTACTGATCACTCATCAGTTAAGTGCAGTTCGAACAATCATTTCCCATTTTATTTGCTCTCCTTATGTCTAATTTAGCTTAGTTTGTTTGTTTTTCTTCAGTTCAGTTCAAAGTTAGAAACTTCTTCAGTTTGTTTTTTTCTCTTTCTCTTAATTAACGCAATCTCATCAACACTAACGGCTCTCCTTTGGAAAGAAAATAAATCACAAAACAAAGCAGCAATCCACCCAAAAACTTTAATATTTATCTTCTATTTTTTTCTTTTTCTACTAACTTCTTATTAGCGCTTCCTGATATCAAATCGTTTGAGCTGAAAAAGTATCTCTCCCTTCCCCAATAAGGCACACCAGAAAGTTAATAATAATTATTGTTAAAATGTGTAAATAAACAAAAACAATAATTGATTCCTTATCCTCTTTCCCCCTCCTCCCTTTTCAGATTCATTAAAACAAAAAATCTTCTTCTTTTTTTGCTGGAAAAGATTTATTTAATAAACAAAAAATTGTGCGATTTTTCTCAATTAATAAAACAAAATGGCATCTGTTTGCGAGAAGTTCACTCTGGACTTATGTTCTGCTAACCCAAACATCTGCAAGATATGTTAGCATCTTCGCTCTTAGCACACTCAAGAATCTGCTCCTAAAAAGAGTCAAATTTTTTTTTTATATTTGTTTTTTTACTGCTCATGATGGATAACAATATTTCTGTATGCAAACTTTATTTATTTTGTTCTGTTTTTCATCAAAATAGTTGTGTTTAATCAGAAGATGGTGTTCTCTGAAAACAAATAGACTACTTCTACTACTATAGAGACAAAATAGCCAACAGGTTTTTAAATCAATTCTTGAAAGTTTGTAAAAACTTCAGATGAAAAGAATAATAACTTTTGTTTATTTTTTGTTAGTAAGTTTGCTTGCACACAACGCAGTTTTCTAAGAAAACAAGCAGTAAATAGGTAGATAAATACTGCTCTTTCAAAATCTTTAGCATTTAAAGCCCTTTTTATTGAATTATTTTGATTGTGTAAATAGCTCCAAAAGTCGTGCAGGAAGAAAAGAAACCTACTGTATCTACAACAACTAAAGAAACAAGTATTATCTTTTCTTCAGAATTTATTGATATTATTCTTTTATTGATATTTTTGTTTCTTCCCCTTGAATATTACAGTAGCATCTACAACCTCTTAAGCAGGATCCTCTACAATAACACCAATCTCTTCTAATAATACTTTGACTAAACCTATTTAACCCATTGTGCTCAAAGCAGAGCCCTAAAAAAGTGAAATTCCACCTAATAATCATATCGAAATTGAAACAACCACTCCAGCATTGAATCCTTTTTAGATTTTCAAATAGAAAGAAGCTTAAGCATTGCTCTAAAAATAACAATAAGCCAATAGTAATATCAATCGTGGTAAAGAACTTCCTAAGCTTAATAGTGCTGCAAGTGCTCCAGCTTAGATTCCATAGAAAATAGCAATTCCAAACATTTTTTAGAATCAATTGTAAAACTCAAAATTTGAAGTAAAGAAAGAAGAACCAAAGGAAACTGAAAAGACACATTCATAATAAAATAATCGCAATGATTAGGTGCTACAACCTGCAGTAAATACAGTACCTTTAAAGGATTCAGTGCATGACCAAGAAAATGATCAAAAAGAGATAAAATAATAGCAAAACTAACTTGAAAATAAAACATCAAATGTAAATTAAATTGAAATTCAAAACAAACAGCAACAACCACAAATACACAAACCAACAACAAACCAAGTTATCCTCCCACAAGAGCAGACAAACACTGTCGCACAAAGAAAGTTAGAACTCCAAAAGAAACTGCATATCCAACCAGACAATGCAATAACCCCACTTCCACAAAATTTCAAGCCAGTTGAAGAGGTTATCGACGTGAAACCTTTGAGTTAAGTGAACTAATTCGCTTAAAACCTTATGGTCTCTTTATCTTCTATGCCTAACCCATCTTCTTCGCAGATAAACCCATAACCTCGTCCACTGACAGAATGCATTCAAGTAGAAAAAATAATGTGTTTTTGATATTTTTTTCTTAATCTTTTTTTGTTAAATATCTAAAGGATCTTCTTGAAAGGCCAATAGCAAAGCGCAATCAATCTCGAACAGTTACTCCATTGAATCTTCTCAATTCAGATAACGATGATTGACTGAAGAAATGATATTATTTGAAATTCAATTGTTTTTTTGAAATTGATGTGATATTTTTTAGTTCTAAACTATCATAGTGTGTTAATCCCAAGAATCAAGAAAATAAATATCTTTTCTGACTTAATTTCTTATTCCAATTTCTAAAATAGCAAAAGGATATCTTTAAATAAGATAATAAATTGAAAAAAATCAAACGAACAACGAATCCCAAGTGTCTTATTTTTGTTTCAATTTTGTTTAAACCTGTATCAATTAATTGAACAATTAAATCAAGAAAGAATTTCAATTTAAGATGTAAAAAACAGCATTAGGCTCTAACTATCCAGCTAGAATGATCGCCCAGGATGCAAGAAATAACTCCAAAGAGCAGAGTTAGATGATTCGAGCTTCAGAGATGTACAAGGAATTGTAGAATATTTTTGAACTACGAGTCTAGGAACATGAGTAAATGATCAAGTTAACTTGCGAGAGATTACTTAACGATGAGTTGATTTAAACTCTCAAGAATAACCCTACGACGAATGTGTTTGTTCCGTAGAGAATCAGGGAGATTTTCTAAGAAGGATGCGATTTAGACAAAGAAGCGGTTATTGAGAAAGTGTCTCTTTAATATGTAGAACTCAAACAATAATTTAAATAATTAGATACTGCATATACTTAGCTTTTTTCAGAATATTAAGAACTAAACGCACAATAGAGTTAGCAGGGAATCAAAGCATATAATGATCTTAATCAAGCTAATGAAAAGATATCCTAACTTTAAACGCAGCTGTAAAAGATAAATACAGAATAATAGGCAAATCAAACTTTGCAAGCAACCCTTTCACAAAAGAATCTGCTTATTGAGTCAATACAAAGGTAGATGAACTAGCAGTAGTAATAATTGCAGTAATCGACAGCAGCGGCAGCAGTAAATAATCAGAAAATTGACAATGCAATAGGAGATGCAAGAGCAAATACCAATTAACAATCATCTCGCGAGTTAGCAGAGTTAAAGAAAACACTCGTGGAATGTCAATCGAAAGCGATCTAAGAGCAGCTGAAAAACGAAGAAGAATTATTTCAACTCAGCAAAGTTAATCGACAACTCAGCGAAGACAACGATAATCTCAGCTTACAGATATAGCAGCTTCAAAGCTCAAGCGCATAACTCGAAGCAAGATACAAGAAAGAATAGCAAGCATAGCAAGAAGTAACAAGGGAAAGGGGGAATATCTTAATCGCAATAATTTAACAATTGTTTAAACTTTTCTACAGTTGTATGCAGGCTAACTGAGTGAAGCTGAAAACAGAGCAAAAGACACAAAAATAGCTTATAAAACTAAGAATAAAGAACTTAGAGCGAAGATAGATGAGTTAAAAGAAACCATCTAAGAAATCAAAGAAGAATCAGAAAATAACGAAAGACGCTGGGGAGAAGAAAAGCATGTCATTGAGATGGAAGCTGAATAGCTCAAAGTGCAAATGGAAGAGGAGCTGTCTAAGCGGTAGACTGAAGTAGCAAATGCACTGCAAACAGGGTTGAACAATCTAGTAAGATTTATTTAATGTTTGAAGTTATTTTTATAGAATCTTGATGATATTTCTTATATCTGTGTGTGCTATTTCAGGAGTAATCTCGTGAGACAATGCGAAGGGAATTCACTGAAAAGCACGAGAGACAATCTAAAATACTTAAGGAATAACTCGACTAGGAGCTACAGAGGATCAAGAAAAAAGATGAAACGGACAAAGCCAAAAGAGAATTAGCTTTGTAATAACAATAATAGTCTCGCTTGCAATTAAGTCCTTCATCTCAATCGTTCAGTGATGCAAGCTTAATCAAGCAGGAAAACGAGAAGCTCAAAGCTAACCTAGCTGATCTCAAGACTCAGCATTCATTGTTGACTATCTAACTTGCTCACGTCACTGCCTCTCTCAACGCTAGGAGTGATACACTGGAAGATAGTCTTCTTAATGCAGAAAGTAAATAGTTTACACTGTTTGTTTAGTTTTCCTTTTTTCTTTTTTTCTTCATGCCAAGTAATTCGCTGCTTGTTCTTCTTGTCTTGGAAAAAAGAATCCTTAGGGAAAGTTGAAACCGAGAAGGAGAGAGCTCAGAAACTAGCTGAATAGCTCAAAGTTGACATGGACAGTAATTATATTTTGGTGGTTATTTTTGAACTTTTGTTGCATACAATTTATTGTTTTAAAAACGTTGTTGTTAGACCTCCGCGAGAAGCTGCTAGCTGTCTAACGGGAAAAGGAGATCATGAGCGTTGATCGGAGAAGTGCTTCCAAGAAAATAGATGAACTTGAAAGGAAAAATAGCGAATATTCAGTGCTAGTGGAGAGGTATAAATCTGAGATTTTAGCCGAGAAAACGAAGATTGATAGATTATCAGATTCTCTAGCTCGAACGGAAGAGCAACTAAGGGATTTCAAGAATAATCAATCACCATAGTTTATACAGCTAGAGGAAAGACATAAGAGTACGGAGTAGCTGTATATGTAACTGTAGAGCTAATATAATTAGCAGGGTATGCAGTTAAACTAAGTTTCTGAGGAGTTGATGATTTTGGAAGAAACTAAAGAAGAAACAACAAGGAAATTAAGTGAGGCACTGGAGAGAGTTAAGTAGCTTGAGACTAGCAATTCATAGGCAACATAAGCTCTTGCTTAGGGTTAAGCTAAGGTAGAAAATGTTACTTTGCAGTTTGAGAATGCATCGAAGAATTTGCAATAAGAACAAGAGGAAAATTAAGCTATTGGAAAGGAGAATGAAGAATTATAAGAAAGAATCCTAGAATCGAAGGGTTTACTGGAGGAAACCACTTAAAAACTGGAGGAGGCGAACAATACATGTAGAAATTATGTGATTTAATTTGAAGCTTGCAAAATCAAGCTAAAGGCTGCGTTTGAAGCGATTTTAGCATCACTGAAGTATGAATTAGGTAAGGGAAATAGGAAGATGAGAGTGCTGGGGAGTGATAGCATAAATAAATGATAACCTATTTGTTAATAACTCTTTGTTTTGTTAATTGACCTTCTCCAGAGGTGGTGCGTGAGGAGTTCATAGATAAGATTGAGAACTTATCTGCTGAAAGCCAAAATACAGTGTTGCTATTTGTGAGTCGTCTTAAGGAGAGTATTTCAGAAACTAAACTAAAATAGCAAGAAAACTAATTGCTGTATTAGGAAATAGAGTATTTGAAAGAATAAGCAAATTGCTCAGAAAATAAGAAATAAGTACTATCTGATAATTTAGAAAGCACAATACAAAGCAACAAAAAGAAGAATGAAATGAACCATTTTGAAGAGCTAATTAGGTCCAAAAGGGAATCAGAAGAGCTCAAAGCGAAGGTTTTTGCATTGGAAGGGTAGATTTCAAGGTAGAATAAAAAATAATTAGGGAAATAGAAAAAATTAAAAAATGAAGATAGTATCGAATTCAATGAGAGTTTGAATAGCAGCAGAAGTCCAAATCACCCAGATGATTACTTAATAGAATTAGACAAAGTAAAGCAGCAATGCTAGGTTGAAATTAAGACTGCTGACGAGAAAGTACTCTAAATGTAGAATCAACTGTAGTATATTATTAAAATCTACAATTAACAACTCCATCAGCTATCAGAGGATTGTGCTAGAAAACATGAAAATGTTTGAACAAAAATGTGAAAAGATGTAAAAATAATTAAAAGACAGTTTAATGAATTACATTGTGCATTTAATTTGTCATAATTTTAACTTTTGGGCTGCATTTGTTTTCTCTAAAAGATCCAAACAGCATATTGAAATAATAGTCAAAAATAGCATAAGAAAAACATATTCATCACCACCATCATCAAATTCTTGTCTTATCGTTATTCTATCTATTTTGAAACCCTCACAATTTTCCAATTTAAATTGCTGGTCTTGAACACAATACCTATTTTTTGATGAACAACATATATCATTTGCAATGAAAGTCTCTGAGGGGGTGCATTCAAACTAAGGAAATAGCTGTAACTCAATGAGAAAATTGAAGATATTCAAATAAATAAGCGAAAATGCTTCTTCATTGAGAACGAAAAATTAGAAAATTCAGTAATTTCGAAGTCACCTGGTTATGAAATTCTGAATAAGCTCACAGCACTTATTTGCATCATTAATGAGCTAAATGATGTATAGATGTCATAGTTTAATGAGTCAAAGAGTAATATTGTAATATCTGCTGAATCTGTCAGTCCCTCCTTCTCCATTTATAAGCTTCCCTATCACGAACCAATCGCCTTTTGCGTATGTCATTGTTCAGCAAACAGTCTTCTTCCATAAATTATAAATTTTCAATTATTTCCCCCATACCTATAGCATCAGTTATTCTTATATCACTATCAAGGTCTTCAAAAGACATTTCCTTTGCTCTCAAGAATGTTGAATAGCTTTCCAAAGGATAACAACAAAACTGAATTGATTTTTTTAATTTGGAATGGTTTCTATTGATTAAAGGATAGCAGAAGTCCCATACACTTTCTTTCAGAAATAAAGAACAAGGAAGAGTATTTTTGAAACTAGTAAAAAATAATAAATAATATTTGATTTAGTTGTGGGGAGGGGGATAGAGAGGCTAATTAATGAAGCAAAAAAAATCTGATACTCTTAATTTCTCTAATCAATCTTTGGCTTATGCTTTAGAGGAAATATGAATAATTTAGTAATCACACACCAAAATTATTTAATTTTCCTTCAAACAAAACAAATCATTGATAACAATCTGACAATCAAACCAATAAATATTTCTTAAAATGAGCGCACCCTCTGATAAAATAGCAAGCCAAACCAAAAACTGCAGCTTTAGCCATCAGTCCATAGAAAAATTTCTAGCCTTGATGGCAACCTAGTAGACAGAATATTCTGACATCAGCTACAAAGCAGACAGGCCTTTCGCGCTAGTGCTCAGAGCTAAAAAGAATGGGATTGGAGAGGTGGCTCTGAAAGTACTTGAATGCACTGATCACACAGATGGCTAGATTTAAGCAATGGAGAGAGAGTATGCCATACGGAGGTAACTTCCTTCTAGCGATTACTTTATGGCTATTTAGAATTAATTCTTCCTCACAGAAATGGATGAAAGTGCTGAATAGGATACACGTGAGAATCCAAATACTGCTCGGAAGGTCTATTTTGTGTAGCAAATGGAGATGTGTCAAGGAAGCTTACACGATACCATTTAGCATTATTCAGAGAAAAGTAAGGATCCTCCATCTGAAACCTTTAAGGAATTGTTAGCGATTCAAATGCTTGATGCTGTGAATCTACTGCATCAAAAGCACATAGCTCATGGAAATATTACAATACGACACTTCTTAGTCTCATCGAGCTAAGACTATCTGGTTCTCCTGAAACTGTATAATCTTAGGTTTACCTCTCCTATTAACCCCATAAACACAGAGAATTCGGAATAAGGAAATTAATCCCTGAACCGAATGCATCCAATGAGTGAGATCCAAAGAGACTGCCTCGAATAAGATCTTATTTCCTTGGGGAAAGTCCTCCTTTAATTAGATAATATTGACACTAATCATGATTACTCGATAATCTCGAATATTGCGCTTGCTTAACCTGACTTAATTGAAACCCATCAGCTCAATCAGAGTACTTTGATTTGCAAGATAGCATGTTGCCTCTAGAGTAAGTCAAAGGAAAATAGCTAGAGCGCTCGCTCAATGCTGCTGTTGCTTCTTTAGAAACAGACAGGGGCTTTGAATATACCCTTATTTTCAGTCGTTTTGAAGAGCCATGTAGACTCTCTCCGTCTGCCAATTCCTTCTAAAAGGATAATGATGGATTTTCTTGTTTCTTAAGTAAGTAGACAACACAAACTCCATAACGTAGCCAATTGGTTTAACGTCAAGGGATAAAGTAAAACCTAGTTAACTGAGGATTTACTCAAAAGCGCTTTGAGCATCATGTTGGAGTGGAAAGATTTTAGTGAAGTGTATGATGTAGTAGGAGTTGGAGTTGGTGGAGTCGTCTTCGGAGTAGAAAACCTCATGGAAAAGAGAAAATCAGTTCTCAAACTCTCACTGTGCACCAACAAAGCAGAAACCATCAGAGAAATAGGCTTTAGAAGGATCTGCTAAAATCCTCACATTGTAAAATTCTACGAGTGCAAGTTCTTCAAAGATGATAACGGCAATGAGTTTGTAGTCTAAGAGCTGGAGAGATGCAAGTATTCGCTTATCCACCACCTGGAAATGCAGAGAATCTGTGGATAATACTCAGATGAATAAAAGAATCTTTTGACCCAACAAATCATTGATTCAGTTAGTTTTCTTCATGAGAATCGAATACTCCACAGAAACATAAAGCTAGACAGTTTTTTAATCGCAGAAAACGGATCAGGATAAGCAGTTGTAAAGTTAGGTAACTTCAGTCATGCTGTTTAATTACAGGATAACTTCGAAGAATTGTCAACTTTACAAAATCAACTGTTTAAAAGGGAATATTAATCGCCTGTGAATTGTATTTTGCAGAGACATAACAGAGAATGTCCCTTATATTTTGCACCTGAGAGATGGGAAAATCCAGATGTTTCTACATACTTGACGGATAGCTTCTCAGTCGGCCTATGCATCTTTCTCCTTGACAACTAGCTTGTCTGTTCAGAGGAACAACTTGCTCGAAAGTTACTGTCAGTTCCTCTAATATCTACTGAGATATATTTGGATATGAACGATTAGATTAGCACAAGAGCAGGTTTTAAAAGAGTTGCTAAACAGCTCCTTATGTATTAGCCATAATAAAGAAAATCTCTTAGGAATTTGACTGAGATGTTCAATGCATCTGAGAAGAAAAACAAGGGAAATTCTCAGGTTTAAGATGAGAATAATTTTCAATAACAAATGACTTTAACTATTGAAAATCGCAAGGTATTAGATGATTTTAAATAAGCCCCCATGAGATTTGCTAGTCTTTACAGTGTTTGTCTCAACCTCAAATAATAATGGATTGGGGATACTGAAACAAAATCTCTCTTAAATTTAATCAGTAATCTCCTCAATCTGTCAAGGATCTCACTTATTTTTACAAGAAATTCAATTTTATAAATTGGAGCTAAATCTCTCCTGTTTCCCTTAACGAGGCTAGTCAATTTATCGAGTATCTAACTCAACCTTGATGAAAATTCAATTGAAGGCATAGGAGCATAATCTCTGTTATCTCCCTTAGCGAATCTCCTTAATCTCTCAAGTCTAGCCCTAAATCTAAAAAGAAACTAAATTGGAGACATAGGAGCTAAATCTCTGTTATCTCCTTTAGCTAACCTCTTTAATCTCTCAAGCCTAACCCTAAATCTGTTTTACAACTAAATTGGAGGCATAGGAGCATAATCTCTGTTATCTCCCTTAGCGAATCTCCTCAATCTCACAAGCATAGCTCTAAATATTGATATAAACAGAATTGGAGACACAGGAGCGAAATCTCTGTTATCTCCCTTAGCGAATCTCCTCAATCTCACAAGCCTAACCATAAATCTACAGCAAAACAAAATTGGAGGCATAGGAGCATAATCTCTGTTATCTCCCTTAGCGAATCTCCTTAATCTCTCAAGCCTGACACTAGATCTTTATTAGAACCAAATTGGAGAAATAGGAGCTAAATCTCTGTTATGTCCTATTGAGAATCTCCTCAATCTCTCAAACCTAACCCTAAATCTGAAAAGCAACTAAATTGGAGACATAGGAGCATAATCTCTGTTATCTCCCTTAGCGAATCTCCTTAATCTCTCAAGTCTAAACCTATATCTTTTTAACAACTAAATTGGTAACAAAGGAGTAAAAACTCTGTTATCTCCCTTAGAGAATATCCTTAATCTCTCAAGCTTAATCCTAAATCTAAATAACAACTAAATTGGAGACAAAGGAGCAAAATCTCTGTTATCTCCCTTAACGAATCTCCTTAATCTCTCAAACCTAACCGTAGATCTTAGAAACAACCTAATTGGACCCTTAGGAGCATAATCTCTGTTATGTCCTATTGAGAATCCCCCCAACCTCTCAACACTCTCCCTAGATTTAAGTAGCAATACAATCTGCAACATTGGTGCTTATTCTCTTATCTATTCCCTCTCCAACTTGATCAGTCTTTCAAGTTTAAAGCTGAATCTTAGCGACTACTCCAAAACTAAACAAACAAAACACTTGTTTGAGCATTATTTCAACAAAATTAAAGTCTTAGAGCTTTATGAGTGAGTATGTATTTATTGCATATTTTTCTGTTATTTAAAAATGGCAAACTAGCATCTCAAATGGCAAGGATCCATCATTGTAACCATTATCTTCTACTTTTCACATTTTCCTGACGGGATTGTTTTATTGAATGATTTGTTATCAGGAAAAGAGTATTAGTTTTTTGTTATTTATTATTGGCTCTACAACTCTAGAGCTAACAATATGACTGTCCATTATTTATTAATGATTATTGACAATGTGTTCATCCTCAGTTGAATTCAGCATTTATGTGTTTTTGCGTGATTAACTCCTACTGTAGTTATGATTATGATTGCTAGTAATACTAATGGAGTTGCTGTTGATAATGTAACTATTGTTAAGATTGTTGTTGTTATTTGAGTAGTTATAGTATTTCTTGTACAGTCTATTGTTTGTAGTCTTTTGAATGAATTCATAGATGATCACTTATTATTGCTATTCCCGCAGATGCTGCTAGTCGTAGGATTGCTGCTGTTATTGTTAACTGAATTGTTGCTGCTATGATTGTTCAAATTCAAGCGATATCTTGGAAAATTCAGGGAATTATTATGATTATTTTTGATTGAGAATTCAGGAGTAATTAGGTTCTAGGTCTCTTCTTTGATTAAGTGCAGACATCCCTCGAACTTATTGGTGTTGCTGTTATTACTATTATTAAATAAATTTTTGCAGCCATTGCTTAATAATGAAGTTATTCAACATTTTGAAAAATTAATGTTTTCAATTCAATGTTTACTCTTCTTCAAAATTACTGTATGTCCGAAGTTAGCAGCAGGACTCTTAAAATCGGCCTTGATCGTGTTAACTCAATCTTATCCTTTCAGAACACCTACTACTGTGAGCTGATCCAGATAGCCACTTTACATCCCGAAATCTATTACAATAACAAAGATTTGGTGTGGGATATTCAAAAGCAAAAATGGACTCTACTCATGCAGATCACTGGAAAAATGCTGCTATTTTCAAAAACATGAAGAAGAAGAGAATCTCTATTTGATGTACTCATTAATCGAGACTAAGTATCTGATTGCCTTAGGTCATTTCGAGCATGAACACAGTACTAGAGACGCTATCTGCTAAACATTCCCAGATGCTATTGATGCTGTGAGACGCAGAAAGCGAGCAGAAAAATATCATAATTAAGAGATCAACCAAACAAGGCATAGTAAAGAATAAACAATCAATCTATTTCAATGCCCAAGCTATTAGATGTCAAAGTCCCTGATTATTAGCAGAATAATAAGACTTTGATAGTATCCCCACGGATCTGTGACTAAAATCGACTTCTCCAGCAATCATAGAATATAAACAAATGTTTGTGATAAAAAGTCGACTTGCTCTCGTGAGAAGATCGATCACCTAGACAACAATGAAGTAGTCAATACCGAATTAGTGCCTGAGACGACGAAAAATCATCTAGACAACAACGGATAAGTCTGTGACAAAATAGTGCTCAAGAAGACGAAAGATTACCTTGACAACAATCACGAATCCATAATGATTGAAGTAGACACCTTTGGATCGGAAGACATACAGTCGGTAAACTGATGTTTGACGTTTTTAATTCAAATAAATTTTTACATTAGAAGCCAATTCTTTTTAACATTTGATAAAATATCAATACTATTTTGAATTATCTTTAAGATAAATAATATATTATTCAAAGTTAAGTTTCATACTAAGACATATAATATAAAACTGAATCAATATCTTCTGTAGTTTTATCTTCCAAATAGTGCATTCACCAATGATCTACTTCTGTCTTCTAGTTCTCGTTCAATTTCCCAGTTTGATTATTGAACCAATTCTCCTTCTGGAGGAAGTACTTTCGTCGTTTTGTCTAATACTCCAATTTCTGGGACGATTCCTTGGTATTATCTTATTTTTGCCAATTTTGATATGTATACCTTGATGTCTATTCCTTCCAAGTTAATTTGTTTAAAACTTATGGATGATTTTATCCCTTTCTTCCCCATCATTCTGGATGCTTGTTCGAGGATAAAAGGAACTTATAGTCCTTCGATTTTATTTAGCATGGATCCTAATAACACTATTTTGTATGGCATATAGGTTGTTGTATTTAATAGTTATAGTTCATAGTCCATAGCTACTTCTCCTGATAATTTGGTAACTTTCTTGACTATTCTTTTAGCAAGCGCTCCTTTTCTTTTTTGGTTTCTGAATTTTCCATATTTCTTTTGTTTGTATATCAAGTATCCTCCTGTGGCGTAATCTGATTCCAGCAATTACTCCTTGTAATAGTGCATTATTTCCTTGGATGCTGGTAGTATTAACTTCTTCGAATTTATTTTTTGATCTCATAATTAGACTAACATGGGATATCAATTCATAATGGCTAACTAACCTCTCTAATGGTAAGGATCCATTATTGTAACCTTTATTTTCAACTTCTCCACATTTTTTTGATGGGATTGATTTTATTGAATGATTTGATATCGGATTTATTATGTGTTTATTAACAATTTGCTCATCCACAGTTAGTTATCCATCATTTTAAATTACAGAAAGATGAATAAAAAATATTTAGGGAAATAAAAATAATAAAAACGAAGAAATTATTCAATTTAATGAGAGTTTAAACAGTAGTAAAATTCCAACTCACCCTTATGAATAGATACTAGAATTCAAGACAGTTTAATGAATTACATTGTGGATTTTAATTTGCTTTATTTTTAACTTTTAGGGCTGTGTTTGTTTTCTCTAAAAGATCCGTAATTTCAAATGGAAATTATAATCAAAAATAGCATAATTATTAACATATTCATCATCACCGCCATCTAATATTTTTCTTTTCCTTATTATTGTTATTTTGAAATCCTTGCAATTAATCCAATTTAAATTGCTGGTTTTGCACACACAATACCTATTTTTTTGATCCAAAAAATCCAAACGAAGCGAAATAAAATTTAGAAATATACATAAAACAAAATTGTTGATTTTTCAATTCTTCTAAGTAACTAACTGGCTTCAATAGAAACAATACCCCTCATCTAGTTTATCAAAAAACATGTCCTCGTAATTCTTCTACCCACGCAGATCCTTCTACTCCTCAAGTCCTCCTACACCAATTAACGAGCTACCATACGCTTATCCTTCTTATGTATATCCAAGCGATCCTGGAGTTGCTTACTAGCCTCCAATCTACTCATCAGTATAACCGTCGTTAGCATATTCTCAAACTATTCCATCATATTCAGAATAAAAATAATATTCTTCATTTAATCCTAATATTCCTGCTTATTCTTAACAAATCGGAGCATATACGCAGCCAGTAACATACAACTAACAAACTCCATCGTATTCCTTTGCTAGTGATTAATACAATGAATCACCTTCTCCATATACTCCAGCTAAGGAAATATAAACATAAGAAAAAACTGCTGCATATCCTCCTCCTCCTTCTGTTCCTCTTCGTGCTGGATAAACCATCCAAAGCAACTATCAGCCTGTCTATTAAAGTGACTACGAAGCTATTAAAGATAGAGATGCGTTCTATCGTGGGTAAGTCTATGATCCTATTGACAGAGAAACATTAGACCAGCGATATTAATTAGAAGAAGCAATCCAAGCAGATAAGCGACGGGAAATGGAATATCAACGCTGGAGGAATACCCAAAGTGATAGGATCTTCAATGCTCCCGATGGACCGATTCGAATCATCGATAACTCCATCCCTATCCGTCCTAACATCCCCCTCGCTAGTAGCTTCGTATTGCAGCCTTAAAATTACTCTGATCTTCGACAGACTATCAGTAATTACGAAGAAAGTTATAAGTTTTCTACCGAATCTAAGTTCAAATCCATGAAACAAGAACTCTCCCGCTGTTCTTATACATACTCCCAAATGGTGAACACTCTCCTGCATAACTTCCGTGAGACATTACTAGCCTTGAAGGAAATAGAAGCCTGCAAGAATCAACTCATTGCAAAAGAAGATTTCAATGTCAGATTATTCTACACAACGCTGAATAACCACTACAACGATAAGATTCTCTCAGCGGATTAACTCAAACTTGCGATGGAAGCACTGAGCTTCTCAGCTGTAGACATCTCCGATATTCAGCTGCTGTTTGCGAAATACTCCAATGAACGCTCAGCGGATTTCCTCTCGTAACAAAAATAACTCCCCATTTTACACCCATTTTTATCCACGCATTTTCAAATTTAAAACCTTAATAATTTTTATCACTGCTAACAATCCTTAAATTCTTTCACAGATTAAACGACTTCAAGAAGTTGCTGATTCCCTTTTATCTAAATTCGAGGAGAGCATATGAACTGGAAGCGCGTGAGGATGTTCAAGTACATTACAAACACATAACTTAATTCACAAACACAAAAACCTTGATAATTTCAAATTATATTCAAGTCTAACTCCTTTAACTAATCTATTTTCCTCCTTTTTTAGGAAATGAGCATCGAAACCTAACGTATCGCTGGTAGAGTCTTACGCATGCACATGAATCTAGAGAACAGCTAGGAGTACTCCAGATAAATGATGCAAAAGCGACTCATCGATTTAGCTTATTGCTACGATTACATTGACAGGGAACGAAAAGGAGTCCTCAACAACAGTTAAATATCCACATTCTTGCAGGCAAACGAAGTCTATTCCAACCCGGATGATGTCAATCTCATAATTCAAAGGTTCAATAATGCCTACCCGATAGGCCCACTTTAAGAGCATGTCATTACACTTAACGAGTTCATCTACGAACTCACTCCCAAATCGACATTCCCATACTATAAGGAGCAGTGAATAGTGCTAGATGCAGCAGATGGGGGGAGCTCAGTGATGGATGCTATCAACCTAATTGGCGTAGTAGTAGTACTTTTCTTCCTTTCTTCATTTTTTTCTTTCTTTCAAAAGTGTCAATTTTGCTCAATTACTAAAAGTATACAGGATTCTCTTCTTTTCATCTTTATTCTTGTAACAAGGAGAATACCTGTCCACGCTATTCTACGTGAGTGTTCTCGTATTCAACAATGATTCTTGTTTCTTTTAAAGGCCTAATAATCCGTTGAGTTGCTCATTGCTGTTCCTTTAATGTTGCATGTTCTTTTATGGCTTGATAAATTAGTACACTAAGGAAGATGAGGGACTTGTTGGCTGGATACCAAGGGAAGAGTTTTTAGATATGATAGGGTTGTTGTTATTGCTGATGGCATTTTGCTGTTGGCTAGGGGAATAGGATAAACGTGACAATGGGTGAATTGAGGAAGAAATTTGGGTTGAGTTGATTGAAAGATAATTATTTTGAGCATTGTTGTTGTTGTTGTTGTTGTTGTTGTTGTTGTTGTTGTTGTTGTTGTGTGGGTTTCGTGTGTTGCTATTAGTAGTGAATTGTCCTTTTTGATCTGGGAGTCTCAGTACGATGCCCGTCGTGCTAACTGTAGGAGAACTAGTTATTGTTGGTGCTTATGTATGATTGAGTGTATTGTTATTGCTTTTTTTGAGTGCTAAATGTCTTTACTGTCGTTTGCGTAGCTTAGCTTAGAATTCTATGTTCGGTTGCTTGGTTGCTTTGAATCGAAGAAACACACCACTCTCTACAGTTTTTTAAGGTTGCAATTAGCTCTTCTAAAGTGTCTCAGCAGTAGTGTTCGTTGTAGACCCTATGCATTAGCTATTTCCCTGTTGTTCACCTGAGTAGATGCCTGAAGGAATCGTCGGTTAGATTTCTAGTCGCTAGAGCCAGGATTTCTTCAATAAATGATGTCTGCGTTAAGGCTAAAGATTGTCATTACTAGGAGGAATACTGAAGCTTTGACTAGTAGCAGCAGTGGGTGTAGTTAGATTTGTAGCTGCTTACACTGGAAGACCATACACATTCTGTTGTTTTCCAGGGAATGCATCAGAAGGTGATATTATCTTTGAAGATGGTAACTTTTCAGGATATTTTTGAGTTGACAGGGTTTAAATTGAAGAATATACTGAGGAATACGAAGAAGTTTAAGGGTCACAGCTGTTTTTACTTTGGATGTCTCTGATATTTTGGTTGCAGCTATCCTTGTTTTACTTTTCTTGCAGCATGATCTACGAAAGAGTATCAAAGATAATTGAAATTGCTGGAAGTGCATCACATAAGCTCAACGATTTTATGCGCTTATCATGGGAGACTGTTCTGATATATCTAGGCTTACGAGGGATTAATGGATCAGCGAATTACAACATTTCTTTATCCTTGGAAACTTCTTGAGATCGCCGAATTGGATTAGGTTTCTAAGAAAAATCGTATATTTTCTAAGAGTCGGGTTGCTTTTGTAGCTATGAAGTTTGTGGTTAATATCCTTGTTACTGCTCTTAAAACGCAAATTCTTTCTGTTCCTATGTTTCTGCTGCTGGAGGGATACTAATAGAGAACCTCTTTTACATTGGCTATTTGAGATAGTTTCTCCAATGCCAAGGAGCTGTTGTTGCTGTTGCTGTTACTGCTGTCGTCGGTGTTGATATTCCTTCTTCTTCTTCTTGTTTTTTCTTCAATACTTCTCTGAACTCCCTTTGATCATTTCCCGCAGCGACTCTACTGAACCACTTCACTCGTGTGGATTGTTCAGTATTTATTACTCCTTTTAGACCCTCATTTGAAGATAATAGTCTAGACTGTTTAGTTCTCTTCAATGGTGAAAATAACTCGCTGGAGAATGATTCTTTTGATGGTGAGAACTGATCACCTTCTGAAATCTACTTCTGAAAAATATCGTTGAAGGATTTTAACGCATTCGTCTAGGAAGGGTCATACACAGGGGTACCACACCAACCATCTTCAGTGTTATCATCCTCTTCCTCTTAGACATGCTGGAAATGCATATTCTCAAGTGGGAGAGGTTGTGAAAAAGGAAAAAACTCAAAGAAAAACTAAAAAATCCGAATTAATCAATAAATCCAGTAAAGCAAATCAAAGAATTTAATCTCTGAGACTTATTGAACTATTCTTATTCTTAAAAAAAGAGTTAAAAAGTTCTTGAATTTTTAGTCAATACAGTTTTCTTTTATTTTAAAACCAAAAAGATACTAACCACTTCACTACATTATTGTACCCCAAACAGCAGCGAGTATTCTCCTTACAGAGAAATAAACTCACTTCAGCTCCCTCAAAAAAGTTCCTCTTTATTTTTAATAAATATTCATAAATTATCAATGTCTTTATGCCTTTGTTTTGCACAGTGTTTTTTTTTTCTTCCATCACAATTTGCACTTCCTGATTCTTACATTTAGAATTCTATCCCATAAATCCTTGGTTTTTGTTACTCAAAAAAAATAGGCTGCATTTCAAAAAAAACCCAACCATTTCTTCATTTCTGCTCGGGTTTATTTTCCTCTTAAATGACTTTATTGAAAAAAGTAGATGTTGATAGAAGGTTTAAATTTTATTATTGTTATTTTTTAACATTTTAACACTTTTTTATTGTGAAATAAAATGATTCATAACTTTTACTTTTAAAATCTAATTTCCAGTTGTTTATGCTATTATGGAGTATGATTTCTGATGAGATGGCGGGATGGTGGTTGTATTGAAAAAATTTTTTTTTATTTTTTTTTGGAGGTTTGTTACCAAAATCAGTTGATTCTCGTATTTTCCTGTATTCATTCTGAGGGTTTTGCGGGGGTTGATTATGTTGATCGAATAATTTGCGAACTGTTTTTGATTGATTTATCCTTCCGCGAAAAAAGAAATTGATAAATTGACAGAGGATTGCGGAACACAAGTCAGCACATAAAATATTCGTTCCTACTAAAGAATCAACGCGCGCCTTGGTATTTTAGACATATCTTTTTGCTATTTTACCAAGGCCAACAAATGAACCAAAACAACTCCAAACCAGCTAATGCGTTCGAAGCCATCATGCACACAAACTAAAAGAAACTCCCAGTTATCAAAAAAGCACATACTTCCAAACCAAAAGATGCCAAGAGTCTCAAGCAAGCAGATATGTCGGGATTTGTAGTTTCTAATAGATCACAGAATGAAGGATCAAATCCATTCATGTATTCATTTTCCTAGAATGAAAATAACAGCGGGATTTTCTACAACAGCAGTAGTGCAAAGAAAAATGCCTGCGATAAGCAAGATGAAACACAGAATTCAATATTAGAATTCACCTCTAATGGAGCTCCAAATGAAGAAAATCAATCACAGAATACAATCATATCAATAGGCAACTTACAAATAGTCTTGCGTCCTGGGTACTCCAATTTTTTACTGAATCCTGCTTTGAACTCTGGATTGGAGCACAATCTCACCGTTAACTCCGATACGATCAAGCATTGGGTAAGATAAATAGATAGGTGTTAAACTATGACCTTTAGATTGTTTTGTTTTTTGAACTCACCAGAAATCCGCGGGACTATTAATTATTTCTTTTTTGTTTTTTTTTTATTAAATTTGATATTTTTCACTGATATTATTAATTTTTATCTTTTTTTTCAACATAATTCATCTTTTTTATGCTCATTTGACATAGTACTACACACTCGGCAAGAGTTTTCGGCAGTATTAGTTTAACATCGTGAAAACATGCCTAAGCAGCAACACCTTAGTAGCATTGCCAACAGGATTAGGAAAAACATTCGTAGCTGCGACGGTTATACTCAATTATTATCTGTGGTTCCCTTAAGGAAAAATCTTCTTCTTGGCACCAACTAGACCACTAGTGAACTAGCAAATCGAGTGCATTCGGCATTTAGGGATAATTAAACCAGAGGATATCTTTGAAATGACGGGTAATTATCCAATCCCAAAGAGAAAGGAAGTCTACAACAAATGCAGGATATTCTTTTAAACCCCATAGACACTGGAGAACGACCTTATGGAAGGCAGATACGATGGATAGAATCTGTGTCTAGTAGTTTTTGGTAAGTGAAAAATATTTTACAAATATCAATTCAATCTTTTGATTTTGGTTTAACTTTCATTTTTATAATCAGATGAAGCCCATCGAGGTACTGGGAATTACGCTTATGTGAATATCATGAAATCGTTTGAAGCTCTTGGTCGTGGGTATAGAGTTCTCGCACTAAGTGCAACACCTGGAAATGAATTTGATTCCATCCAAGAAGTCTTAAACAATCTCTGCATTTCTAAACTTGAAATCAAAGATGAAGAAGACTTCGAAGTCAAACAGTATATCCATTCCAAAGAGATTCTCCCAATCAAGATCCAAGCAACAACTTCGATCAACTAAATTCTCCAACTTCTTGGTCATCTGTTGAATATTTAATTCTAATATTTCAAGACGAAAAAGCTCCTCCCAATACAATACTATAAGATCGTAAAATCACCTATGGATATTGGGCAAGGTCTGCACTTCAATATCAGGAATCTACTGTAGCAAAAAAAGCAAGAGATCATCGACGAAAATGGATATATGGGACTAGCTGATGCATATGACAATCTCACAACAATGCACTAGCTACTCTAAGGGAAGAAGAAGATCAGTGAACAAAGTGTGAATAATTTCAAAGATTGGTTGCATTGCTTTATGATGGAAAGGAACAATGATAAAGGAAAACCAATTCGAAGCAAGGCGAAGATTATTGAGATTCAGGAGTTTAAAGAATTATGGAAGATAACGAAAATGGAGGAGTATACAGTTTCATAAGGATAATAGAAGAAAATAGAGAAGAAAAAGAGTAAATCTAATGAGAGTGTGAAAAGTGCAAGTAGTGGAAAAGGTGAAGAAGAAGGGGATGACAATGGTAGAAGTTCAGCGAAAACAATGCATTCTAAGGATTCTAGGAAGAGTCCGATAACTGGGGATTTCAATGATTCAGAATAAATCGATGAAGTGAGAGATGTAGAGACTCATCCGAAGAGTGCAAAGCTTGTGGAATTGCTGAAGGCATATTATTCAGAAACGAAGAACATCGCGAACGAATCAAAGACAATTGTGTTCACGTAAGGTAGAAACTCCGCTACAGAACTAAATCGGCTGCTGAATTCGAATCAAGAAAAGGATAGCTTAGATTAGAAGTTATTTCGAAGTGAAATCTTCATTGGCTAAGCGAATCTCGATGGAAACGGGATGAATCAAAAGTAGCAGATCGAAACAATTTAATATTTCAAATCGCATGTGTATAATATACTCATAGCTACTTGCATTGGAGAAGAAGGCTTAGATATTGGTGAGGTAGATTTGATTATCTGCTATGATTCTGGTTTCTCGCCGATTAGGATGATTTAGCGTATGGGCAGGACAGGCAGAAAAAGAGCTGGGAAGGTTTATGTGCTTCTGATGGAAGGGAAAGAGTATGGCAGTTATGTTTAGAGCTAGAAGAAGCATAAAGAGTTGATTTAGCTGTTGAAGAACAACAGTTTTGGTAAAGATAGTCAAGGAGGATCGGACTAGAAAGTGCGTGGAAGAATGACAAAAATGACAAAGAAGCAATTTGTATTTTATGGGTTCAATCCCAGGATGATACCAGCGGATGTGAATCCAAGTTGTAGATTAGTTTAAAGTGTAGATTAAGGAAATTATAATTTAGAAACTGGAAGTGTATAATCAGATGATGGAGGAAGAGGAGACATAGGGCTAAGTGAAGGGGAAAATGAGAGAAAAATATAGGGGAAACGTAATAAGGATAAGAAAGTTGGCGATGAGAAAAGGAAGGAAAGTTAAAAAGGAGAGAACTAGAAAAAGAAATTGTAGTAAAAAAATAAGAAAAAATAATGTGATTTCATAGAGGAAGAAGCAAGGGGAGAAGCTGTGGAAGAAGAGGAGATGAGTGTTGATGAGGAGAGTCTAGAAGAAGATAAGAAGTTTATTAATGATGATGAGGAGGAAGATGAAGAAAAGGAGGAGGAAAAGATATGCAGAAAGAGGAAGAATAATAATAACAACAATTAGGGGAGAAAGAAATAATAGACTAAGAAGATGAAGATGGAAATCGAAGAAGAAGGAATTGAAGAGCTAGACGAGTAAGAAGAGGAGTAGTAACAGCAGTAAGTGCAACGTAAACCTTCTGGGACTTCTAAGCGAGTTTCTCAAAGCAAAAATAAGAGAAAAGAAATTATTGAAGAAGAAACTATAATTAAGGATTCTGATATAGAAGATGAATTCATTCTTAAGAAGAAAGCAGCTCCGAAGGCGAGGAATAAGAAGAAGAAGAAAACGGTTATTGATTCTTAGGAGGATTTTTAAGGGATTTGCAAGGTTGAACGACCAGAGAAATTAATGGATTTTTTTTAGTTCGAGGAAGAGTTAAAAATCAAGTAAAATGGGAATAATAATAACTATGAACCAGCTAAGGAAATGAATGAAGAAGAGAGGAAGAGCGTTAAAAGACAAGAAGCAGAAGAACGCGTTAAAGAATTAGCTTTCTCGGTGAATAGAAAAAGGTAGCCACCTCCATCAATGGGCAAAACTAACGGGAATAGCAATTAGTTTAATAATAATAATATTACGACACTAAAAACGATTAGCGAGTTGCAGGCATAAGCAAATAGCATTCCACCTCGCCGAGAGCATTCATATTCTTCATCGGTGTTTGATTCGACGATAAGCAGGCCATCGATGCCTTAAATTAAAGTTTAATAAGATCCGACAGTTTAACCGTTTAGTAGCAATAACGAAAACAGCAGCAATAGAGTCCTGATCAAATCAAATTTCAAGAAGGATGTAACATTTGGAGTTACTAATAGTGTTAATTTTCAGTAGAATTTCGAGCATTAGCAGTAATTATTGTCATTGTCATCTTCATCTTCTTTATCGGTTTAGTCAGTGATCATCCCACCTGAGTTCACGTCGAATAAACAAGTATTCCAAGCTCATCAATAGTAGAGCTATTACAATGATGACAATGAAGAAGTGGTGTTTTTGAAGAAACTCAACCCAAGTGCAGTGTTTAATACATTGGAATAGGATAAGCTACAACTCATGATGCGATCGTAGAAATTAAATTCTTCATATTCAAGTGATTTAGTGTCAGATTCACCTCGATAATTTGACGAAGCAAAAAAGAAGAAATTAGAGTTTCTCAAGGAACTCGCAGTTGCTGATTAGGAGAGAAATTAAATGATGAAGAAGGTGATGAATAACAGTGGGGAGAAGATGAAGAAATAATAGAATTAACTGCATACTACGATTTCGTCGGATTCGTCGTCTATGATGATAATGAATCAATCAAATGGAAAAACAAAGAACTACACCAGTGTGCTCAGTAAGGTTATTGATTTTATGGATAATGATGAAGATGATGATACTGATGAGGAGGAGGAAGATAGTGAAGAAGATCCTGAAATGGTTCGATAAGCACTCAAGGCATTACCAATTATTGCAGGGATGCGTAATGGGTAGAATTAGAATAGTAATTCTCTTCCAATTAGTGGGAGGGAGGAGATTGAGGAAAAGTAAGATTAAGGAAAAACTAACTAAAATGGGAATGTCCTTGGAAGGAGATAGGAATTTGCTGATATTACAGTGATCAATCCAAAAGAGAATAGTAATTCAGTCGAATAACAACGGATGGAGTAATTGTAAGATAATTTAACAACTAAACAACAACAGCAATAGAAATCAGTTCCCTATGGCTAAGCAGCGTTAGTTGTACCTATTCCTTACAAGCTACAACTTCCTTATGTCAAGAACAATCTAGGAATTCCATACAAACAAGAATTAACCAGCAAATAATAATAATCGGGATAGAATAATCGAATAAACAATCAACTCTATGCAGAAGAAATTAGTGACAGTGATAGCAATGAAGATATTGAAACACTCAAGAAGACATACAGCAAGTTATCTTCTATGTAGTAACCATAATAAGGTAATATGAGTGGTAGTAATAGTGTTACAAACATGAGGGAAGGATAGGAATAGTATTAGCAACTTTCAAATCTTCCATTAGAGAAAATGGAGATCGAAAGGGATCATAGAACTTCTGCTACGACGATGACTACTAAACCAATCGGAATACCTTATGTTCTTCAAAAACCAATGAAAGATCCATAAGTAAATGCAGTTTAGCTGTCTCTTAGTAGTATCTACAAACAATAACCTTAGTCCTGCATGAACTCTTCAGCTTTATCTGGGAAGAAAACAAGGCACACTGATGAAGGAGCTGCGAGTGACAGTGACTAGGATTCTGAGGAAGATGAAGATGCCATAATGTATTTGAAAAGCTTGCAGTTAGGTTAGCTTAAGCTGAAGCCTAATGACAATGCACTTAGCACAGGGAATTCTACTGATTAGATGCAAAATCACGTAGGAAAGACACTGAATGTAGAGTAGTAGTAATAATATGTGAGTAGCTTCAGTGGGATCAAGCATATCATCTAGGACAAGTAAAAATCACTGGTGAGTGACTCAAACTGTAGGTTAGTTGTGTAAATGCAGCCGAAAGATGGAATAACTGGAGAAAAAGGAAGTTCTAACTAAGATATGATAGGGAAGGTAATTGGAGATGGAAGATAACTGAAGTACAAGCAGAATGTTATTGGAGGGAATAAGAGACAAAATGAAGAATAAAATAAAAAACCATAATAGTTTTAGGGGAATTCGAGTAATTAGTATCAGCAGGATTCGGAGAAAGCAGTGTAAACCTAACAGCAGTTCATTTCAACACCTGCAAGTAATATAAAAGAAAAAAACTCAAGGGATTCTGGTGGGAATGGAAACACTAATATTTGCTATCCAATAGCTAAAATACCTCCAGCGTTACCACCAACTTCTTCTTCGGTGTCTTCTCAATCAGAATCCCAGAAACAGCAATAATAACAAAAGTCTCAGTAGCCTTCGCTAAACAGTTCTAAATCTTCTTAGGTAGTAAGTGCTATTTCATAATCTTCTTCGTCGTAGTCATCGTTAGTCCCTTAGAAAAAGAAGGCATACGAGTTACTGAATGAGAAGCTTAAGAGAGATATGGAAAGCGAATTCGATCAGGAAGAGTGGGATTAGCGGAATAAGAGTAAACCTATTGAGTTGCCAAAATTAGATCCAAAAGCGAAAAACAAACAGAAAAAAGATAACAAAGGGAAAGCAGAATAGAAGAGTCTTGCAGGAGGAGGAGGGATAAACTAGATTGCTGTTTCAGAGGGAAGATAGCAGTAAGAGGAGAAGGTGTTAAGGTAAGAATCAACCAAATAATAGTTGCCATATTAGCAGCAGCTAAATGGGTTTAATAGTAATATCTCTGCGATCTAACCTTCTCTTTCAAGTTAGTAGTTGCAGTAGTAATAGCAAGCTGTTCCAAATAATTCTGGATAGCCAAGTGAGAAGAATGCATTCAAGGATATTTTTTCATTCATTGATGAGGAGGATAACGATGATGATGCTGATTCTGATGAAGATATTGAAGAAGAATTAGGATTCATACAGAATATGTCAAAGACCTTCCAGAAAGTTAAGGATTCTCAGCAGAAATCAGTGATGATAACGGCAAACTCAGAAGCAAATGATATTGAAAAGGAATAACCACCACTACCACCACCCTCAGGGAGCAATAATAAGTATAAGAATTCTACTTTCAGAAAGAACAACCCTTACATTGAAGGGAATCGATATTCCAATAATAGCTCAAATAATAAAACTCCTCCCATATAGGATTTGAGTTAATTCGCTGCTAAGAAACTGCAGAAGTAAAAATGATTATCTTAGCCAATTTCAATCTCATCAAACAAGTTACCTTGCAGGAACAGTTAGAAGGCTAATTTCCTACATGTTCTCATCTTTCACTCTTTCTTATGTATTCCTAAGAACACTCTTCTCTATTTTTAACTACCCCTTTGTGTTATGAAATATTGCTATGAATTATTAGATTTCTGTATCGTATCATAACTAAGTTACTCTAAAAATCAATTGAGTTAAATTAATATCGATAATTTGATTGCTTATTATATTGAATTCCCAAGAATGATATTTGGCTTTCTCTCTCTCTGGGAGTGTAAAGCAACCTCAATTAATTGAAGGTGATTAATCGAAGCAATAATGTAAGCACAATTACGAGCGCTTTGCATTCCCCAATAAGTAAAGAAGAAAAATATAATTAATTGAATTCTTTTTCCCTCTCTCTTTATTGTTCTTATATTCCCGGAAAATGGGGGATTTGAAAAAACATAATTAATTTTGTTTTTGAAGGGGAGGGAGGAAATAAAAATAAATAATTCTGGAGAGATTTTGAACGTGAATCTCAAACTAAAAAGGAGATTTTTTTGCATTTTTTATAGACTTTGAACGAACATACCAACAGCTAAAAAATAGAGAGAAATGCATACAGTTATGAAAGAAGATTCAATGGATCAATAAAAAAAACATTTTCAAGAGAATAAATTCAAGAATTTCATATTCACCTGAGTTAATTCTTCTTCTGTCTACTACATCAATTTGTATCAATTTGCTTTTTGTACTGCTCACTTGAAGAACCAAACTCAACTGCAGACTGTGATGATAGACCTAGTAGATTATCTTACTTGCTCTTGTAGATCCTGTACCTCGAGTAAATCGTTGCTAAAACCAATGATGCAATTGCCACTGCGAGGAACACACAAAACAAATACAAAGCTACGTTTGTTGGTTCATTCCTTTATTCATGTTCTTCTTGCATTTTCAGAGATAACTCCTCATCCTCCCAGCTGGCACTATCAGTTCCTTTTGGTTGATTCTCTAAGGTAAGGATATCCAGAGAAGTGTCGAACTTTGCTTCGTAGTAATTTTTGAAGCATTAAAACAGTGCTGTCAACTCTTCAGAAGGGTTCTTCAGCTCAGCGAAGCACTCTAGTTTAAGTTTATGCATTTTTTTTTCGACCTTATCTTAAGATGTATTTTTCTTCATCAAGTCATCTGCTTTCTTCGCAAGGCAGTTCAAAGTTTGTCCATAGTTGAGGAGGAGATCATCGGATTTGATATCCTTGAGGTATTTCTCGCAGAGTGTACTGAAGACTGTGCTGATGAAGCAGCTTGAGAACAAGAAGAGTATCACGAAAGCCTTGGTCATTTTTAAATTACTTTGGCTTTTCTTTTTTTTTCTTTTTTTGAGAATTATTTCTACTGATTTCACAGAGAAAGAGAGGAAGAGAGGATATGTGTAAATTGTTTGATTATTTTTTTAATTATTGATTTTTTTCAGCAGAACTTCCTTTTCTTCTCCCTCTAAATAGAGGATGCTGTTGCACTTGCTGGTGCTCCTTAGTTTTCTACAAGAAAAACAATCTAATTTTAGAACCAAGGCTATTCTCTTGCTGACCAAGTATTTTTGTTCATTTTGGTAAGGTAAATTTAAAACCAAAAGAGGCTGGTAATCAAAGGATGATACTCCTCGCAGTAAATACCAAAAAAGAGATGAGTTTAATTCTAAAATACACTTCATTTTCCCTGATTATTTTGAACCTAAAAGTGGTTTAAAACAATCCATAAAATGTCATTTCCATTTTGATTTCTCTTGTGAAATGAGAAATACAGTCTCACTCCATAGAAGACCATTAGAGCTGTTATCTTAAATCAAAATAGCACAAGAACTCCTTCATCTGACAGAAACAAAGAATCCCAACATAATTCTTCCGCAGTTTCTAAGAATATTCATTTGTACTCATTAAAATAATCAATCTTAGCGCCTTATTCCAAGGAATCAAAACAAATATTCGAACTGCTGAATTCATTAGACAGAATAAAGAGAAAAATAAACAGCAACCGAGAGAGATAGAGAAAAAGAAAGGTTGTGATTCCTTTTGGAGTGAATCCCTTTCAACGAAATAAACAATGTAGAAGTTACTAACAAGAGGTGGAGTGTATCTGCTGAGAAGGAGCAGTCCAAATTAGATCATCTAATGTGAGGATATCGTTCTAGCAGTCAAAAAGATCATCTCTGAAAGAACTTTTAAGTGCATTCAATACTTCAAGTAAAAAAGAATTTTTAGTAGTAAGTGTTTGTGTGTGTGTTATGCTCGCATTAAGGAGTAAAAAGATAGCAAATTGTCATTCTGTGTTACTCTCTATTATTAGATGCGCATGTGAAGATGGAGTTGGTGACGAAATCAGAACATTCGTGGAGGTGAAAGATGGAAGCAGAATCAGAGTCGGGGATTTCATCGCTATCATCGAATACATCGTCGATACAAAGAAAGAGTAAGAGGAGAGAAAAGAGAAAGAGAGATTGGCGATGATCAAGAGACAATTTTATTCTTTTACAGAGTTCTCTCTCATTATTTTTAATTATCGTTATGTCTTTTTCTTGATAACTCAGTGGCAGTCTGCTCGTGATGGTAACGAATTTCCACTACATGAAGAAAGACAAATCAGATGAGATAACTGCTCAACCAGTAGTTGCTACTCTTAAGAACCTATCATAATCATAATCACGAGAGTAGCAGCAACAATAAGGACGAAGGTTATTAGCATATCAATAGTAATCTCAGTAAATCAAAGCACAGTATGAATCAGAGTTATTTTAAATTCATCAAAAACAATAGCAATTATTGCAGTAAAAATAGCATGCAAGTCAATAACAGGTAAAATATTAGCATTACTGCGGTGGATTCACTGAGATATTTGAAGAGGGAAACAATACTTTTATGGAAATTTATGATTAATAGAAATATCAAGAAACATAAGAAGAGGAAGAGGAAGAAGAAGTAGTAAATGATGGTCTTGAGGAAGACTATGATGATCATCAAGAACCTTAAGCAGATGATGAGGAGGAAGTAGAAGATAAAGAAGGATGCAGTAGTGATGAGGTCTAAAACGAGCAGCCAGCTGAGAATACTAACTCCATGGAGATTGAAAAGGAAAGCACATTGAATCGTTAAGCGAATAAAACGAGCTAACAATTATCTTAAAGATAATAAGACTAATTCACTGGAAGGCCTTTATCTTAGTCTTCTCAACGGCATGCAGACATCCCAATAGAGAAGCGATAGAATGGTTAGGATTTGTTTAGATTTGCACACTTTTGAAAAACAGCTTATTTGGATTGTTTGTTAAAAATTGTTTTTTCCTAATATCTTTAGGTTTCCATTCAAATAATCAGCAGAGATAAGCTTCCTAACAAATTCTTCTGCAGCCTTAAAGACCTGAAACGACGAATAGGTAAATTTATAAACCTAAACTACCTATTGTAATCGACAATCGCTTGTTGGAACCAGGTAAATTAACAAACATTTTCAATAAAAATATGAATTCATTTCTAATTTTCCCCCTCATTTTATCTTAGAGCCTTCCTTGGTCAGTAATCACAATAACAACAGCAACAGCACTGCAGCTAACACAACCTAAGGTGGTTAGGGTACATTATCTGATAAATTAAACAAAAGAACTCTGTCCGTTCGGGAGTTATCCTTCGGTATCGATAGGCATTCGTTCAAATTCGAAGGGAAAGTTGTTGAAAAAAGTTCTATCAAGAGCGAGACAACACCGCATTTCTTCATTAAAGCGCAGGATCTGAACGGAAAGGAAATAAACATTTCGTTTTGGGGCTCTCATGTGACGCGATTTGATGCCTCCATTCAAGTTGGGAAAAGTTATTATTTTCTTGGAGCGGAAGTCAACAATTTCAAGGGATTGTAAGACAGACAGAAAGAGAGAGAGAGAAAACCACACTAAGAGAAGAGATTTACTTAATATTTTTGTTGATTTGTAGGATTGAATTGAAGTTTAAGTAGCATGACTGCGAGGTTATTGAGAAAAACTCACTGGTTCTTACAGCGGATGATAAATCAATTAGTGTACAGGCTGTTAACTCCGTGAGCTTTTCCAAGTCAACGAAGTTATTTCATCCTTAGTTTGCACCAAAAAAAGTCAAAACTATTAAAGAAGTCATTGAAACATCAGATAAGTATGTGTATACTGAAGGAACAGTCATGGTAAAACACACAAACACACCTGCATTCCTATGAAATCCTCCTTCTTTATCTAATCTTTCTTCTGTTTTTTTTTCCTTATCAAAAGGACATTTAAACAACTGGGGAGATGACAAGACTAATAGTCTCTGATGATCGCCGTGAAAACATGATCAACGTGATTCTCTTCCAAGAAATGAAAGCCCTTTGGTTAGGGAAGATCTCAGTGGGGATGAAAATAGCTGTTGAAAACTTCGTTCGAGCACTGTATGGCGATGAACTACAGCTGAAAAGCAATAGGCAGTCGAGTATTCGAATTCTAGAAGCACCAAGTTATATTGACCTGAAAGCGCTCGATAAAGACAGTTCTGATAACACTGACAATGAGCATTTTCCATCTCTAGGGAAGCTCCAAATGAAGAGTCAATCGTCTAAAAACCTGCTTAGACAGTCTTCTCAGTAATTTAACAAAGTTATGACTTTAAAAGAAGTTGAGTAACTCGTCAAAGCTTCTTCTTAATTGTCTTTAACTAGCTAATAGAAAATCAACTTCATTGTCTATGCAAATATCCTGTCCATTCAGCGGAATAAGATGTACTATCTAAGATGTCCGTGCTCATCCAAACCAGCACTGAAATTCCAAAACAACACATGTTTCTGTGAGACATGCTAGAACTTCATTACGCCTGTTGTGAATCTCATGCTCTCAGCGTTTCTCTAAGACTCCACGTCTACCATCCCTGTCATGATCTTTGACCCGATTGCGTCATCCCTCATCAACAGTAGGAATAATTGCATTTTTTCATATTTGTACAAAATTGAATCATTTGCCATTTTTTTCTTTTTTTTCTCCCCAGAATGCAATCCAGAAATTTCAATGGAAGACGCAGCTCAGGTGATTAAAAACATGTACGAGAGTGATAATGAAGAAGCATTATGCAATCTTCTAAGTAATCTTGACTACAAGAGATTCCGATTTGAAGTCTTAGTCGAACAAAAGGAATTTAATTAAGAATAAGAGATTTCTTACAAAATCTAGAGAATTGAAGAAAACATCAACGAAGAATCATAATATCTTCTAGCTAAGCTGGATTAATTAGAAAGATAGCAGATGGAAGCAAGACAGCAAGAAACAGACAAATAATAACAAAAACAATGAAAGCAATAGATCTTCAGCAGAAAAGACTAAAATAAATAGATATTTTTTTTCCAATAAACAAATCATAATTAGAAAAATAATTGTAAATCATGCATGTGTTCCATTGATTTTAGTCGAATGCAATTTGCGCTGAATAATTCTTAACACTCATCCAAGGACTCTTTGGGGAAGATCACAACACTTGAGGGGAGGGAGAGTTAAATTAACTAAAATATCTTTGCAATTATTATCTTGATCTATCTCCCCAATCAAAATTAATTTCTTTTTTTTCTTCTGAAAAATCATAATTCTTCCTCCCTTAACTGTGGGGGAGAATAATATGTTTCCTCGCAGTTATATTCAGCATATACATCTCCTCAATTGATTTGTTAATTTATTTAGGATAATTGATTTGGAGATATTCTAACTGATATTACATTTGCGATTCATTTTTATCATTTTTTTATCTTTTTCCATTCAAAATCTTTTTTTTTTCCATGCCATAATTCGAGTATTTTATTCAAATGCGAGATGTATTTCGAAATAGTGTGCTCTAGCACAATAGAATGGGGGGACATGTTTGAGCAGATCCCCATAACAAAATCAAGAGAAAGATACATTTATTCTCTCTCATTTGATAATGGTGATCTTCACTAACATTTAATGACACAATGATCCGATGGGGGCTGGTTAGGCTTCTTTGCTCTGAATTAAAGAGTAATAGTTGATGCTAGCTTTTCGAATGTTGACTGTACATTTGTAAATGTGCCGTACATACCACTGTTTGTATTATTAGTTGAGGAAAAGAGGCATGGCTTCTTGTGATTGTTTATGTAGAAAAACAAATGTAAGTGGATATGTCCATGAAAAACAAGCGGGAGGGTGAAATGAAAAAACTAAGAGATTTCGATAGAAACGAGCTAGTACTATTGCTGCTTTAGAAATAGAGTTAACAAGGTCAAAGGACTATTCAAGATGAGGCTATTAAGGAAGTAGCTGAAGATAGATAGAGATCGAGAGCTAGAATTAGACAGATTTTTAATCACTTAAATTCACAGATTGAGATTGAGTTTTCTAAAAAAAAACAAACAATGCAGAGTAAGAATGAGATGAGAGACAAAGAGAAATATGGTTTTAAAGATTTTAAAAGTTTTTACGCATTAGAAACATAAGATATTGAAGTGTTTCTTATTTAGCTGAAAAGATTTTTAGGTTAATTTGGCATGATTTAAAAATTTGCAAATTATCTAGTCGTTAAAGGTGGGGAAGTGATTTTTGTAATTTAGCTATTTGAGATGTTTCTTGTAGGGAAAGTCAAGGGGGGGGAGATGGGGATGGGAGTCAGATTATGCTAATGATTATTATTATAATTGCTGTTAAATTTTTTTTGAATTTTTCAAGCAAAGATCATTAAGAAATACAATAATAATCCAATGCTTCTTCTTCATGAATAATACTAAGTAATAATATGAAAAACCAGTAGGTTTTCTAATTTTTAATAATTTATTTATGATTCCAAGTAGAACTCTTTTTAAAACAGAATATTTTTCAATAACAACTTTTTTTTTCCTTAAATTTTTAACTTTTTTTCATAAAAACTACTGCAAAAAATATAATTATTACTAACACGCTCACACACACATACATATATCTCTTTCCCATTCCTTTCTCATACAATCTTATCGATGATGCCTTTTTGATTTATAGCAAACCCTTTCACAGTTAAGGCATTCTATGTATCTTTAATATAACTGCATGCAAGTCTTAGATTCTCAGACAATGACAAAACTGTATTTTTACCTTCATCTTTCCCGTAGATCTATGAGAATATCGACGTAGTATTCATAAACACATGGATTTCTTAGATTTAATACACTTTGCTGAGGTTTTTGATGAAAATACCCAAAACAGTCCTCCAACTACCTCGCTCAGAATCATCCCCACTCAGAACCAGACAGCCTAAAACAATACAATAATTTTTAACCCACCCACATCATCAAACATATCTTTTCCACAATATATCAATAATTCTTACCTGGTCCTCCAGGGAACGAGAAGACTTCATAATTCGAGATATTTCTCATCCCAAAGAATCGATGAATCCATTCTCTTGTTAGATTGCTAGATTCACAAAGTACTATTATTCTATGTTCCTTTGCTGTCGACTGCCAAGAAGGCGAATTCAATTATTGCTATTATATACCTAATTTTTCCTATTTTTTATTATCCTTTTTATCTCCATTTCCTACAGCAGCTGCATTGCCATTCTCAATAATGTTACTTGTTAATTATGCTAATTTCTGTCTCAGCGAATCTTAAGGCGATCGCAGTCTATTAGTATTGCTATTGCAGTTGGTTTACCTTGATCCAGGAGTTCGCTTTTCGATTATCTTCTTTCCTTCACTGAGAAGCCTGGGCATTTCAACTGGGATCAAGGAGATCTTTGGTGAAGTATCACCATAGAATCCACCGTTTTATTGCTAATTAAGTCCATCTTCTTAGTCAGGGATAACGTTGCTGCTAGTGATGCTGTTTGTGTTCGTGTGATGAAACTATACAATCACATAACAAAAACTCATTATTTATCAAAATACAATAACTAAATCCATTCTTTGTTTGGTACATTTTCTCTTTGTTGTCTTGATGTGAAATCATCTGTTTTTCTCTTGACGGCTAGATCCTACTCAGTGAGATTCTAACTCGTCATAGGAGCAGCTGATTTACTCATAGAATTCTATATCTTTTGCAATTCATAGCTGACAGCACTATTAGACAACAACTACCCCGTGGCATATGCTAGTTACTGATAATTACCATGGTTGTTGTTGATACTGTTTTAGCTGGAATTTCTGAGTTTCTACTCAAATAAATTAATAACTCCTTGCTAAACAGGAAGTCTTGAAGAAGACACTTAGGAATTGTTGCTTAATCTAGGGTTAGTGCTGTTGTTAGGTTGGTTATTTGGCATTTCAACTTGAGCACCATTGCTATCGTTTCCATCAGGGATTGGTACTTATTCCCATGGTTTCTAAGCTAAATACAATCTCCCAGCGGAATGCTACTAAGACTAGGATTCTTACTGGGAACGATCCAAATCGCTGCGCATTCTCTAAGCACCTTCGAATAAGCCATTACTTCTGGTAGAGTTCTTCACAGATTATGTACTTTCAAAAAAAAGAGTAAAACACCCATATGGAAAGATAGATTTGAGCTGCAATTGTGGATAATAATCTCCTTACATATTTGAGTTTCTTGGTCGTTCATTTGAAAGATTTGCTTGAAATGATTATCGTCCTTTTTCATCTGGATTAGTTTTAATAACACCTTACATTCTATTACCATCCTCAAATTCTCCGGAAGATGTTCCAATTGTCTTGTAATTCAGGTTAAGATTACTGTTATTGTTAGCCATGTTCAGATTGATTTGTCTAACATCTTTGTTATTGCTGCTGTTAAAAATACTTCCTTCACTGGCGAACAATGCCCTGATTGAATCTACCTAAGGAAAGCCTGACTTGATTCTCTTTTTTAGGAGATCCAATCAAAATCAAAGAGCTCATTTTGGGTAAAAATAAATTGAAGAAGCATTAAGGAGCATAACTATTTTTGCTTTTTACACTGATTGGCTGGTGGTTGCTTGGCGATACCTACTGCTAAAGGAAGTCATTGTTAGGTTATGCGATAACTGCTTGAACAGCATAGCTGTTGTTGGCAGTGATATCTTTGAGATTCTAGATGTTCTTCAGTGGGCTAGCTGGGATGGCCATAATTTACTCCCCTGTAGAGAGGTTAATAGAGGAGGCATTAGAATTATTGTACTGTCTAGAGCGAGGCAGGATTACTTGTTTCTTTGGTTAAGCACCTTGAATGTCTTGAGTTGTTAAGGATCGCATATGAAATGTTAAAAATAATTAGGCAGTTATTTTGGTTTATTAAGGTTTAAAATCCGGGGAGGGAGTTTTACTAATATATTAATTAATAAGTTTATTAGCTTAACTACCTATTTCGATGCTGGTTTTGGTTTTATTTGGTAAACTAAACACTCCAAAGTTGTTATGCAACTAAAAAATAAATTCCTCAAAAAACTAGCAAAAATAATTAATTTCTTTATTAGGATTCTTTCAAAATAAGAGCTGGTCATTGAATATGATGATTATTCAATAAATTGAGAAATCAATAAGGACTGTTTTTGGGTAGGGGATTAAGTTTTTAATAAGGATTACATGATTTCTAAGGAATTATCTTTTATTTAAGTTTTGATGTTGTTTATTGAGATAAAATGGCTTGATTTTGGTTTTCTACATTAAATATCTTTTGGTAGAGTATTTCATAGTGAAAAGCCAAACAAAAATAGAAAAACTACATAATTTGATTAGAGTATTTAAGTTTATTTATGGATCTTTGACATGGACAGAACTTGGGGGGGGAGGGGGAGGAATAAAACGGAGTATGTTTTAGTTTTAGTAAAAAATGTAAATATGCATAAATAACTTTGCTGAATTGTCTTCTTCTGTTGTTCTCTTGGATGTTAGGGCACTTTGGAAAGAAGAGATAGGGGAATTTCGGAATCAAGAGAGAAAATCTTGGAAAATTATTCATCAAAAATAATAATTAAATAGATTTTTAAGAGAAAGGAGTTACTCAATAAAAGTTAGAATACAAAGGGAGATGTTTGGATTTAAGGTTTAGAGAAACTTTTGCATGATGGTGGGAGAGGCTCTTCACACTCTGAGGCTGAAAAAGGGAGCAGCTTGGTTGGATGTGAAGGATTCGTATACTTTCCTTTAGAAGAAGTATCATCCGGATGTGAGCTAGGAAAAGGCGGACGAGTCCCTTGAAGTCATCAAGAAGATCAATGTGGCTTACAAAGTGCTTGACCAGTACTACTCAGCCAATAATCTCAAAGTGGAGCCCAAGGATAAGTCAGAAGCAACATCGTATGCTTCGTACAATC
>Ga0302271_10000287_pt1 | contig 47477 bp, 18 predicted proteins | sample III_Bog_N1_1_FD_198767 | JGI IMG/M metagenome (GOLD analysis project Ga0302271, IMG submission 198767) | Peat permafrost microbial communities from Stordalen Mire near Abisko, Sweden - III_Bog_N1_1 | ecosystem: Environmental > Terrestrial > Soil > Wetlands > Peat | place: Sweden: Abisko...
AACCCCAACCCCAACCCCAACCCCAACCCCAACCCCAACCCCAACCCCAACCCCAACCCCAACCCCAACCCCAACCCCAACCCCAACCCCAACCCCAACCCCAACCCCAAATACTTAGATATCTTTGGTAATATGATCTTAACTCAGTTTCAATTCTTTAAATTATCTTAATACTCTTGTTTACCAAAATATAATAACTTCTTTCTCTCTTTTTATTCAATTTTCCATTCAAAAAGCCAAAAATATTTCATTTCTCTTCTTTCTCCTGCAAGTGAACTAGTGTAAAAGGTTTCATTAGAGTACTAGAGAAATAACTATTAAAAAGAAAACATTTCTTTAAAAGAAACTTTGCAAATATGATAATCTATGTTTTTTATTAAAAAAAGGTAAAACTTTCATTAGCACATTTCCTTTCTTTTCATCATTATTTTAACTCATATTTTTTTCTTTTTTTTTAGACATTGCTGAGTCATAATTTGCTTGATAAGTGGCCATTGAAATACTTTCTCATTGTAACTGAAATCAATATCAATTCTTCAAAAATCTTAAAGGAAATAGTGAAACCCTTTTAATAGAATAATTGCTTGTTTATGATTTTCCTGTTGATGCTTTGATTTTAACAAAAATTTTACCCTTCATTTAAAATCTTTTTGTTGTTGTTGCATAAAATATCTGTTTTTAACTTCTCTAGGTTTTATTGCCATTCAATTGCTTGAAAATTAGCTGTAGAAATATTTAAAAAACGTTAAAATATTCTTCTTCTAATGTTTTCTTAAATTTTGCTGTTGTTCAAGTTTAATTTTGATCACGCACACCATCTTTTGAAGGAAGTGAAAATGGATAGCCCATTAAATTATTATTAGCATATGTTATTTAAATAGAAAGTTGATCACACAAGTAAATCGATTACAAAATCGTTTCTTTACTCACTGCTATGAATTCATTTAAGAGCTGAATAATAGGCGGCTCATTCAGTAGAAGAATCCAAGGATTTTACCACCAGTGTGTCTCTTTCTGCATTCTTCGTGAGTGAGGATGCCGTAAGTGGTAGTGACGACAACGTGTCCGAATTGTCTGGAAGGAAGGATGTTGTTAGTCCACTTCTCGAAGTCTGAAATGGGAACGTCGTAACGAGGTGAGATGACACCACATTTGTTAATTCTTCCAATGAGTTCGACGACAACTTTCTTAGATCTGTGGTCATCAATAACTTCGAATTCACCAATGTAACCGTTCTTCTGCATGATTCTAAGGAACTTGAGGAGAACCTTTGAGCTGGGTCTCAAGAGGACTTGCTTCTTGCCCATCTTTTCAGCATTGACGAGAGTCTTAAGAGCTTCAGCTAGGATGTTAACCTTCACCATTTGCTTTTTTCTTGGGATTGATTAATTTGGATTTTTTCTTTTTGTATTTTTTTATTTTAGTTCCCCCAAAAGGTCTTTTTCTTAAACAAATAAGCAGGTTCGTATTTTTTTGCTTTCTTATTTTTGCTCTTTTCAAATAAGCATTGTAAAATGTATTGTGATATTATCTGTATTTTTCCCTTTTTTTCTTTATTTTCATAAAAGGTAGATTCTCCAGCACAATTTGTTATTATTAATGATTTGTAAATGAAATTTTTTTAATATTATCAAAAACAAAAGAAGAAACTAGAAGAGGAGCAAGGATTCAAGACAAAGTCTTTTTTAGAAGTAGTTTTCATAATGAAAAATAGCATTTGCTATCTTTCTACTTTCTCGCCTACTTGAGCTCCTTTAAACTAATAAAACAACCTTTTTTCTGTGAGAGTTCTGTCAGATTTAAGATTTAGGTGTTTTTGAAGTGTAAAATAATATGAAAATAATAGGAAGTTTTATGAAATTCTTTTTAGCAATAATGTGTAGAGTAGTTGTCAAAAGCTAAGAGTTGAGCAGATGAAGGTCAATCAATAGATAAGCGAAATTTTCTTTTTATTAAACAAAGAGAAGATAGTTTTTCTTAAAACAATAACTAAATAGCTTTTGATGAGATTTCGTCGGATAATGACAATAATTTTATCACTCAAGCTACTTTTTCTTTATCGAATGAGTGAGTAAGACAAACATTCATTGGAAAAACATAAATGTCTGCCAGTCTCTAAAATAAAATATCAAGAGGAATACAAAAATAGTCTATTTTTTATCTAAAATTCAGATTTTAAATAAAATCTTAAAAAAATGAATTAGATATAAAAAACTCATGTTGTCTGATTAGGATTTTTTGCATAAATATTTGCTTTAAAAACAAGCTTAACTTGAGCCAAGCAGAAAGGACAAGGATAAAAACTATTATTCTGAGTTAGTGGAATGGATAAAGAAATACCTTTTTATTGCTATTTTTTTAACAATTTCATTTATTATGACTAATAAAATAGTGGAAAATGTGTTAAACTTTTCTTATTTATCAGTTGTTTTTTTGCAAAATAAACACATAAAAGCTAATTGAACTATTTGTCAATTTACAGAAACTTGATTGTCTTCATTTCCTTCATCTTCTTCTTAGTCTCCTTCTTTGAAAGAAGCCTTATTGAGATCAATGGAAAGACTTCTCTAAATTGGAATAAAACTTGTACGAGTTTGATCTTATTTTTCTAAAGTTCTCTTGACATATTTTTCCAAGGCATCGCAGTCATTCTCGTTCTTTCTATTCAGGAAGATAATGTAAAAGAGTAGATTATAGCAATTGTGCTCCATGTAAATGTGATGATACCAATCTTAATCACTATTAGCTTCTATAACTCTCCTTTTTAAACCCTAAAAAGAAGTGAAAAAACAAAATTTCAACTTTGAACTTCTGACCCATCAAAAAGATCAAATGCTTACGCAGACATAGCAAGAATTCTTCACAAGATCTAGAAGTTCCTATCGCTGATCTCTCAATTCTCCGAAGGTATCAAGAATAATACCAAAGATGATTTAAATGAACAGCATATTAATAATGATGAAGAATGTAAGATCGAAGAAATATCGACTCCACACTTAATCTGGTTTTGTATATGTCATGCTGTCTGCAATACCTCCACCGTTTTTGAGACCTTACTTGATTGTCGAGGCGATGGCTAGAATGAACGTATCAGCTATCCCTCCATTGTCAGCATCGTAATCTGCATCGAATTCGTAATACCCAATGATACCATAAATATACATGATGATCAATCCTAAAACTGAGAACTTTATGATATTCATAACATTTGTCGTTATGGAGGATATCACATTCTGCAACTCCTCGCTTCTCTTCACGATGTCAAGCAGAAGGAAGGAATAAAAGAGATTGTTAGAAAAAGCGAGTGCTGTCACTGCCAGATAGACTAAATTGTAGACGTTTTCAAAGTCAAAAATTGTCAATATCAGTTGGATTGTGTATGATTCTTTCGCACTGTCAGGGGAAAAGTGCTGGTACGCTTTGTTGGAGAGATATTCGAAAATTGAAAAGAGTTCAGAATTTTTGAATCCAGCGTTAGTTTTTGCAGTTTAAATGAGTTCATAGCTGAGACTAGGCACATTGCGGTTAACTGTGATTGGATGTCGCTCAATTGCACAGCTAATGAGTATGATGCAGGAGAGGATTAACTAAATGATACTCGCAATCAAAAAGATCGTTTAAACAGCTGCACTTTGACTATCTTAGACATTTAGATCCTTGACATCCGTGTCAGTGGGAATGTCTCTTCCATATGTGGCTAGTGTTATGATTGTCAGGGCTATTACCAGATAGTAAGAGATGTTCTTGCATAATCTCCAGTTGTCAACGAAAATTGATATTATCTGTTATGAGTTAGAGGAGTTAAAGGCAAAATATTTTGGTTATTTGAAAATTTTCGAGGGAAATAAGAAAACTAAATGAAAAGTGCAAAATATTTGTTGTTGAAATGATTTACTCCCCATTTGGATATTTTTTATTTGTGTATCATTTATTGTTCATAGAATGATGCATGCCCTAAGAGAAAGAGAATCCGTTCCATATCTGAATCTCTGTCAGCCTTTTCGATCTATTTGGATATTTTTAAAAAAAAGAATTCAAAAATGAGATTCATAAAAAAATGTGCATTTTCTATGATTTTCAGTGTACCAAATGCTTTTTTATGTCAACTGTGAGGAACTTAGAATAGAACGGTTTAGGGAAATACACTCGAACAAGTTTCTCTTTTTAGTTCACAATTTCAGTTGAGCCGATGAATTCTTTGTAGAAACGGAAGTAAGATTCATTCTTGCTGGAAAGCTTCTTTTCCTAATCTTCATTTTCTGTTTTTGAAAAAAAAAAGAAAGAAATATCTCAATTAAAAATGAAAATTGTTCAGAAAATAGAATTGCTGTAAATTAATTTCCTCATTTCTTATTGCAATTTCTCCAGTTACCTTAATATCCTTAGACTGAATATTGTTTCTAATAACTAGTCGGTGCTACAGGCTCTGCTTCAGATTTTAAAAGCTCCACTTGATCTTTTAGGACAACGTTGAAGAAACCCTAATACAAAAGCTACCTTGCAGTCTTCATCTCATTATTCTCTTTTCCAATTAACCCTTTGTTTCTTTATATATTCTAATTGCTATTGCTCTGCTTTTTTAGTATTTCAAACCTTTGTGAGAGTTAAGTTAGCTATTCACTTTATTATTAAATTTGCATAGAGTTTTTCTTCTATTTCTTTAAATTAAAAGAAATGTCAAAAGATGAAGCTAAATCTTCTTTTTCGTTGAGGAAAAAAGCGAGAAGTTTTTCTTTATTCTTTGGGAAAATATCCCTGAGATAGTAGAAGAGGATAAAAATGTTGAATCCAATAGATATTATTAATTTATCCAATGGCGAAACATTGTTTTAGTAGCAGTAGCTGTCATCACAAAATTATCCAACTCCATCTTCTTGATGAAGGCAGTACTGATCTTTGAGAATGTTATTCTTTTTAGGTTTAATTCGATATCTGTAGATTTATTACAGAATCTAAATGAGCTACTTAGTGTCAAGTTATTCGATTAAAAATTGCAATTCGGTACTCGAGGGGATACCACTGACAATTGCAAGGAGGAATTGCAAGATGCTTTGAAGTAATTCTAAATCTTTTCGAAGAACTCTTAGTTTTGATTCTTCTTATTGATTACTGAATTTACTTTATGCTGGTCTTATATCTATCTTCATTTTGACAATAATCTTCTCGTTTAGATATGTAAACATGCGCTTGTTCTTGGCTTTGATAACAAAAATAAATTAAAAAAAGATAATTTTATCTTTATCTTTAGATTACACACTCCTTCCAAGACTTGTCTTTATCCGCTGATGCACTCATTCAAGGTATTGATGCATTGCAGAATAATATTTTGCTTTCTCGAAATCGGAAGTGTGTCATCTTCTAAGAAAATCGATAGGAATGTTGAAACTTCAAGTGTGATGTTGTAATTCGGGATCAAGGAATTTTCGTCTTGGTATTGCTTCATCAGGAATACTTGCATATCTGAGTTAACATTCTCGCAGAAGAGCTAAATAAGCTTGAGGATCTTCAGTGACATGATCTCAAATTCAGTCGGGGTATTTGAAACATTCTAGGTTTATCAACAAAGCATAAGCATAAATTAGTATTGATGTTGTTTTGAACTCAAATAATCAAACTTTATTTAAATATCTAAATCAATAAATCACGTAATGGTTTTTACTTATTCATCACTCATAAGTTTGATTTATTAGGATATTTCTTTGTTGAAGAAATGTCGTAAGAACGAGATAAAATCTATGAGAGCATCCTCGGATCTCTGCAAATATCTAAGAACAGCATTCTAAGCAGCAGCATTACCCCTATTCAACATGCAGATCATGAATGTCAAACCCTCTTAGATTTGATCGTAAGTTGAATCCACACGTAAGAATCGAAGTGCATGCGCGAATAATTCTTATTCTGCAACCTAAAAATATCCATAATTGCCAAATGATATAAAAAATGCAGAATTTGAAGAAAGTTAAGAATAATATTTTTACAGCAGTTTGACAGTTTTAAAGTAACTCAAAATTTTTAGTCGACTTTTCTTTTTGATCAGGGTCTGTTGATGTTAAATCTTGCATATTCTAGTCATCAACTTAGACTATTTCCATGATAAGTCGAATCACTTTGACTAGATAATATTTGTTTGAAACGAAGATAGGAGTTACTTATCTCAAAAAATTAGAAATCGCTTGCTTTTGAAGATTTTCCTAAACAAAGGAAGTAAAATATCCTTCATTTTCATCATCTGCATCTTTACTTGAAGAATCATCATCCCCTTCCTTTAACTTATCTTTAAAGACTCCGAAAACATCAAGTTAGTTTTAAACATCCTTGAGAAAAACAGTCACTTCAGAATCTATCATTAACCTCTCTAAAAAAGTTCTCTCAATATCCCCCATGTCCTCTTCTGAGGAATCTGACTAAGCATCATCAACTTCCCCTAATTCCACTTGAGACTGCTCTTTCTTTTTGAAACTCAAAATTGAATAACCTTTCTTTTTTTTATTCAAAGGTACAGATTCCGAATCATTTTCTTCATTCAGCTAATAATCAGCAATACATTCATCGACTTCAAGTGCATATTGCTTAAGGGCTTGCTATATTTATTATTCCGATTCTGCATGTTTAGAATTCGTCCTTTCAGCAACTTCTTCATCGAGAATTGATTTTTTAAGAATATTAAGCGAATCTTTAACATTTTTTTTTATTTATTACGCAAACTTCTTTTTGATTTCTTCCAGTGATAATTTCTGTCTTGCAGCATTTTTATCCTCTAGATTTTTGCTCTGACTGCTCAAGAAATCGAAATTCTAATCTATCGGAGCGGTTATAAATTTTTGGAGTCCCTTTGCAACTTATATGAGTTGATTTGAATCATCAATAAGGGTGGTTTTGGCACGTTTTTTTTACTTTTTTTTCAGCGAAACATCAAGCTTTTTGTCTTATTTGATTTGGAGCTTCTCGTAGATAATTTAGCTGACTTACTCAGATGTAAAACAGACTTTTTAAAAATTCAGTGCTACTAATAACGCTTTCGAAATAGATTTATGCTCTTTGTATTGCTCTGAAAAGCACATCAAAAACTCCTTGAAAGTAATCCTCTTGCGGAGAAGCTAAAGTCTGAATTGTTTCGTTATTTCTTCGTCCCTTTCGCTAAAGAAATCATCTTATTTTATCATCAATTCCTTTCTCTAATCAGCACCGTTGTTTTCTCCGAGATTCTTCTGTAGGACTATTACCTCCTAAAGCTGTTTTATTAAATGTCAATAGTCATTTTTATTCTCAAAAATCAACTTTATTAAACTAACTCTGGTTCATAACTTTTTTTATCCACCAAAAGTTCATTTCTTTCTTTTTCTTAAAATAAAATTTACGTTTTTATGTTTGTCAATTTAAATGAAGAAGTTTTTTCCACTCGGTTTGGGTGTTCCTATTGGGATAACCTCAAGCAAAGGCCTCAAGAGTTCAATTTAAGCAGTAGAATCCGCTTAATTCGATTTGAATTCTTTATCGATATTCTCCAGTTAGCCTAAGAGCTCTAACGCAGAGAATCCTATAATCTTGAAATTACTCAACACAGAAATGGAATTCTCCTCCTATCCACTCTTGCTGACATCATAGAATTCATCAAAACTGTCACCGATGAATTAGAACACACCTTCCTTGAATAAATACTTCCAATATTCACTGCAATCCTGCACAACACCAGGGTATACTGTCTATTCTTCGTTTTTTCGTTATTTCTTAAACAACAACAACAACAAAAAAACACCAATTTGTTTTTTTCTTCAAGATCTTTCTTAATAATTTCAAGAATAACTTTGTATGTTTTTAATCATTCAAAGAACTTTACATCATCATTCCAAATGGCTTGATCATATCCCGGTTTCCCTTTGAAATGATTATATTTCTTGCGCTTGATATTTTATCTATGATTCGCAATACTCTCCTGATCTTTTTAATGATCTTTACTCCAAACCAGCCCCTCTATGTAATGATAAGACGTTGTCAGCTTGATCACAGGAATTATCTCAGATGTTAGAATATCATTTAATTCTAAGTATGAGATAGTCTCATTACTGCCACCTTTCTCTAAGTCGAATATCTAATAAATTTTTTAGTAATTTGTTTGTTTAGCAAAAAATATTTTTCCACAAGAAAATCGAAGAAATAATTGTACCTTGTTGACGTACGCTTCAAAGAGACATTTGAGGTATGCTCTCTTGAGGATAAACGGCGCTTACTTGCTCACTACTATTGCTTTCAATGTGTCGAACAGAATGAATCTCTGAACTTCTTAGATTCCAATTTTGTAATCCTTGCAGCATGCTGAAAGGAGGAAGATACCTATGTGAAATAAAAAAAGATTTTTAGAGTTTTTTATCTCCATAAATTTAAAATGGATTAAATCACATAAGCTCATGTGTATTATTAAAGCCTAACCTGTAGTGTGCAGCTTGAGTCTCAGAAAATCATTAGGAGAAGTGAATTTAATTTTGAATTTCGTTATGTAATTATCAATGATCGGTTGGAGAATATCAGTCAATATTTTTTTATGCAAAAAGTTATTCAGGATCTACAACTAGTTTGACTGAATAGATGCACCGTATTTAGCTTTAGTGAGAGACTTCAGCACCTTGAAATATTGAATAATTGCAAGACACTTCAGTTCATTCACAGAACATCTGTAGATTTTATATTTAATGCTCTACCAGTTCTATTATTTGGTTAAACTTTTTTCAAATTCAAAAGGAACATTGTCTTCTATGAGCTCAATGATTTGAGTGATAACATTCTTGATTGTGGATGGTTCATTCTTGATTTCTTCTAACATCTCAATGCAAAGCTTAGATACTTTGATAGGGGGAACTTATTTACTTGGCAGTTAATCAGGTTATTTTTCATAAGATAAAATGTTATTTGGGATTAAGCAGAGCTTCAAGAAATCTTAAATATGATCGATAATCTTCCGTTTGTTGCTTGGATTGTCGAGAATGAAGAACTCAAAGAATGTGACTATTTTCTGAAGTGGGTTTAAAGTTTAACAAAAAAGTAAATCAGCATAAAATAATAGAAAAATGAAATAAATATTTTTTTCAACTGTTTTTTGTTTTGGTTTTTTACTCGATAGAACTCAATGAATGAAGAATTGAATGTGGGGACATATTGAAGGGTTTCAAGAAGATACTCAGGGATATTAGAATGTCTAAAAATATTTTGTAAAAGACCCATCGGATTCTGTTTTATTTTGTTTTAGTTGATGGCATCTTTTGGGTTAGCTTTTTTGGAATTGAACAAGATATTGCACTGATCGATTGCAATCGTTAGCGAGTCATAATTCTTTTAGAGTTCATTGTATTTTCTCATTTAGTTGTTAAACTTTTTTTCTGCCTCTTGAGATAATAATCGTTAATCCATTTTCTATTGCTCTACAGTGAAGAATTATTCTTTTTCTAGTTTTTCAGAGAAGATCATGAATTACATGGTCTTTTAAACAAGAATCTTGATGTCTTAAGGTGATTTGAAGTTTTAATTATCAGATATACCATTGACTTACTTGTATAATTCAAGTTAATGTTAATTTTCTATGATTTCGACGTTGATCATTTGAGCTTTGAGATCTTTCAGATAATCGAATTTTTTTATGAGTGTTGAGAAGAGACTGCTTTCAAGAGCAGGATCCCTACGAAGATACTGCATGGATTGGAAGATCAACACGGAGATATTTATTTTATCATCAGATATTTCTTATGATTCTTTCTCAAATGGAAATTCAAATTCATTGAAATATTTGAGAGAAGGTAAGAATTCATTTTTTAGGGCTTGATTGGGTTGTTATTTTCGCCAATTTTAGATTTTATGAACGATGAATAGATACATGTTGAGTTTTTGGATAATATTCACTATTTGAACTGTTTCTAGGAATACCTTTTGGATAATAGTTATTATTTCACAAACGATTAGAAAATTTGAAAAAATTGAAAAGAATTCAAAAAGGTACCTTCGTGGTGATGAGCTCATCGAAACAAAATTAAAGATTATACAAGATGAAATCATACACCCAATTCTTGTTGTAATTCGAAAATTCTCGTTTTTCTAAGGTTTCTATCTTTTAGTCTGAAATATTTTCTCCATATTTTTCCTTAAAATCAATCAGAGCGTAGAAGATGTTCGGGATCTAGACACAAAAAGAAATCAAAAAATATCATAAATACATGAAAATCAACATTTACTTGAAAATAATCCTTACCATATCCATAATTTCTGAATTTTCAGCTGGTGTATTGTATCCGAGATCGATGCGTGTTTTGATAATTTTAAGCATCTAATGGAAAGTCTCCATCATAAACAAAGAAAGTTTTTCCTTGTTAACCTAGCAAATTCAAAAGTTAGATATTATTCCTTAAACTCTTTCATCTCGATAATAGTTTTGAAGAGGGGATATTTATTTCAAAAAATAGTATTTTCAAAATGTGTTAAATGTCAGTTTACACTACACATTGACTGAAACTAAAATGAATTTTTACCGATTGCTGATATTAGCTGCTTGCATGATTAAGTTTGGTGATGATAGTGTCCTTGTCATTTACAGAAGAAATAACAAGACTATTCTAGATTCCCTTCGATGAGATAGTATCTTTAAGCTCTTTATCTTACATTTCCACAAGCTCCTGAGCATACGAATTTAACAATGCTGATTCGTTTAACTCCTGGCTGACATTTTCTTTTTTGTTATTCATCAATTTTTTATATTCCTCTCTGATCAATAACTTGCTGTCTGAAGTCACCACAATATCTCTGAAAAGCACATACGAAGCATGCGTTTTCGGATCAAATTTCTCAAAATCTTCAGAGAGAAAGCAGAGATTGTTGTAGGATGATATTGGAACAAAGGGTACAACATTTAGAATAAAACTATCGTAGAGATTCAAGATACTCCTGTATTATCTGAGATGATCATTATCTAATTTTTTATAAGAAAGGCATTTGTAGATGTAATCTTTTGTGAGTCCGATGCTCTGCAGGCATTTAAGAGCTTTCTAATTTCTGCCAGCAATCAGCAGAGAATAGAGATTGAAGACTTCTAGCACATATATCTCGTATTTCTCTAAATTTATCGACGACTACGTTACATGCTTACTTTTCACTATCGATCCGTTAACTTGATCCAAAGGGAAATGGTTCAGATATTACTACTCCGCTAGAGTCACTTTTTTGCCAGTGTAGAATAAATCGACATTCTCTGATTGAAATCGAACTTTCGATGCGATGTCTTTGTTAATTTTTTAAAAAACAAAAAAAAGAATATTTTTAGTAGTCTCATATGATAATCTTAACGAAAAGACAATAGTGTTTCTTCAAAACTCAGAAATCTTCAATTATTATCATGTATTTACCTTATTTGTGCAAATTAAAGATAATTTATGGATTATCCTCCTTATCTAACTCGAAACTAATCAAATGAGATTTCCTTAAGAATCCTGTGTATTTCTATCCATCTTCGCCATCTGCATTCTTATTATTATTAGTTTTTAGATCATTGATATCCTCATCTTTGACATATTTTGGGATAGTGAAAAGTAATCTTCTGCAGTAATTTTGATAGTCAGGAATAGGCTTTTCAAGATGGTCAGTTATTGCTAGTGAAAGCAATTCAATGATGAAGGTCTGCTCTTGGATATTGGATAAACTGATCTGAGTAATTTTATTAACCCATTTTTTCATGTTCGCTATGTTTTGCTCTTTTTGATCACCATCAACATATCTCGTCGCTTCTTTGAGTAATCGAACGACTTCATGTTTATGGAATTTTATTTAGTCAAATAAAAAGTTATCTTCTTGGCTTCGAAGCACAAAAGAAGAGCACTCTGAGTTCCCTCGGATGCACAGCTCTAATAACTGTCCGGTTTATTTTAAAACATAAAAAAATTGTAAAAAAATCATACACAAAAAAAAATCTTAAAAAATCCTGACTTTGTAGAGAGTTTCAATACATTTTTTTTAGGAAAGTTTAATCGAAGCAATTTTCTAAGCAGTTTTATCTGGGATGGTTCTAAAATCGGAGATACGATTATCTCCTCCTTTATTCCCAGATTCGAAATCACAGTGGCAGTAGATCTTCGAATGGATGAGCTTGAGAGTGAGGACAATCAGCTCAACAATTCCAGCGTCAAGTAAAATCTTCTATCGTTGTTTCATATTACAATTTTGATCAGTTAAAAAATCTTCTAGATTCTCCAGACTTTCCAACAATTGCTAGACATAATTGTAGAGATCTTTTTGTTTGCTAAAAGCAAGTTAATACTCGTAACTCCAGATTTCTTTCCCTTTATCGAAACTCACCCGGTTCCCCCAGCCCAATAGAAACACATAGAAATCCATTAAATAGGGAAATAAACTAGAGACTCTATCAGCTAACAGTCTAAGAAAATACAAAAAACAATAACCTAACTTAAAATCAAATTGTTCAATTTAAAAAATTACTTTAATTTAGGATCAACTTCTGCGAGCTCAAATTCAATTTCTCCCTTTCCATCTTTCTTCACTTGTGAAGATGGTATCGAGCAGATGATGGAAGGATCTTCTTCTGGATTAATAATTGTTGAAGCCTTCTCTCGGCATCTAATATTAATTGTGTTTTAGTTACTCAGAGTCTGCGATATCCTAACAGGCATTTAGAACTGCAAAAATTCCTATGTTAATAGTACAGCTCGTTTTGGCTGAAGACTAAAGAATGTTTTATCAAGATTTCCTTCCAATGTAAGTCCGAGTTTATCATTGTTGTCTAAATACAGATACAATCCTGTCCATACATTTTTTAGTCGAACAGAAGTTGTAAACGATAGTAAATCTGAATTAAAATTTTTAAGTTTCTAGATTTCCCATAGAGTCTCAATCCTTGATTCTTCCTCGTCAAGATCAACAAAGAATTCATATTATTTGGAAATGTCCTTCGTGTAATCCTCAACTTTCATGACTTTTAAATTTTATTATTTCTTTTGATGACTATCTTCACCTTGATCTAACTCAATCTGCACATCCTTCATGCCGAATTGCTATTGATCTCCAATACCTTTACTGACCTTCCGAGATACTCCCAAACGACCTTTCACAAGTCTGTTATTGTTGATAATTTAGAAATTCAAGAATTCAGACGAAACAAATTATTGTAATTTTTTTAAAATTATTATTTTCTTTTTACCTATTGTAGATATAGACAATATCACCTGGTTGAACTTGCAAACTTGAAGCAAACTATGCTTATTATCTCTCTTACCAATCATTGATTCTCAGATAAGAGCACAGTTTAATTGGAACTGATCTATCTGTGCAATTAACTTCCATTCTTTCATCGAAAATGTTGGCATCATTATTATTTCTTTCTTCAGAGTAACTTGGCTACTATCCACTTTATCCTGAAGATATATTAATCCAATAATATGGGTTTTCAGAGCTGTAAATATTCAGTTGCTCTTTGTACATCACAGGTTCACCTGTTTTTTTAGCATTATTTGCAGAATTTACAATGAAATTTGACCATGCATTGGGTTCCTCCTCGAGACTCAACTATTAATAAGATAAAAAGAAACAAAATTAAATCAGAGAAATATCTCAAAATGCTACTCAAATCATTCATAGTTTTGTCTAAAAGAATAACGAAATTCAAAACTAAAACTCAATTATTTTTTCTTTTTCCTGGGTTTTCAATACAACTTTTAAAAGAAAACTCTTTATTTTTAAAATAAAATTTACTTCTCTGCAGCAATGCTCATAGGCCAGCACTTCCGAATTCAAAGTTACAGTGCATTTACTGTAGATATGCTCAAGTTGAATCTCTTATCCGTAAATAACATTTGTACCAAGCTTTTATTCATACGCTCTCTAGTTTTCCTCAAGTTCTTCTTACATTTTCGCTTCGATATCACGCAATTTGGAAGAGGAACCTTTGACTTTCTCATCTGATTTTGAATTTTATTGGCTTTTCTCTTGTGCATAAAGGTCATGGTAGTAATATTTCTTAGCATTTGTTACTCTAAACAGTGATTTTCTAAACATCAACGAAGCCCTCTTGATAAGAATTTATTTAGATGAACTCTTCTAATCATCTTCGTTCTTGGAAGGCACAGCTTCATCAACGTCTGAGAACTATTAATCAAACAGAAGCTATTCTTCACTACCACTTTCAATGATCTTCCCCATGGATATGCATTCTAATTTATTCCCAGCAATTCCATCACCTGAAATTATTCCCTTCTACAGATCTTTGTAGAATTTAAAATACACTATGTCACCATATTGTAAGTTAACATCTTCCGAGCCTGTGACAACTTCAGCATCATCTTCCGCTTTAGCTTGAGTAGGCTCATCATCATCGGCAGTTTCTATTTTTCTTGATTGCTGCATAAATAGAGTTGGCTGTTTTTCTAGGCTTTCTAATAAATCATTTTGTGAAAGAAAAATTAATTAATAAAAATAAGTTATGTTTTTTTTGTTGACTTAAAAATGATAATAATTGTTTTGGATATGCGCTATTTTCACACTTAAATTCATCCTTTTGCAATGTTAAGCTTAAGATTATTACTTTGAATCATCATTTGTCTCTTCTAAGTTTTTAAAATTTTCTAAGATTCTTCATAGATTTGAGAAATATTTTCATGATTCACAGGGGATTGTGGAATAAGCACTCGAGGAGAATACTCTCCTTTGAGATTCTACGAAATATTTGGGAAATGTCTAACTTAGTTCACTAATTGTGGTGTTGAAGGTTATTCTAATCCGTATTCTTCATCATTTAGCTAGAGGATTTAGCTGTTTAATATACATACAAATATTTATTTTTAAACCCTTCAAAAAGACAATATTTTATTATTTTTACTGTTAGTCTTCTTCTTCAGGATTCTCTGAATGATTGCGCATCCAATTATTGGAGAGTAAGGGCTATTATGCTTCACCGTCCATGTTTGTGTGATACGTCTGTCAGCAATTATGTTTATTTTTGTTGCCTGGCTTACTTCTTATGTCTCTATTTATTTCTTAGATTTGCTATTTAAAGAGTGCTTATTTGAAAAATTGTTATCTTTTTTGTTTTTCTTCTTCTTGAGCCAAACTCAGTTCTTAATTAGGAACTTAATTCCGCCTTCTGCAACTATTATCTCTTTTTTCATTTTAAATGTACAGATCCTTTCAATAAACGAAAAAACTAAAAAAAAAAGACCTTTGATTTCTACTTCATAATAAGAAACCCTCCCAAAGCAAGAAGAACGTTTAAATAAGTTGTTTTTAGGTAGAAAAATTATGAAAAATAGTAATATAAATTTATGTAACAATTAGCGTTTTGAGAAGAAGATATATTATCAAAAATAAACTTAATAATATACTATTCCGTTTAAGTGAAAATAAGGTTCTTCTATGATATCAAAATTATTCAAACACACAATCATTAGACTGATATCCTAGAAGAGTGGTGCGCCATGATTGTAAGAGAAAGAAAGTGGAAAAATATAAAAAGACAAAAATATGATTGACTGACTCATATTAGAGGTGATAGAAGATTATATAAGATATTTCTTGAATAGCTAACTTCTTGAAGATTGATTTATGTCTTTAGTTCTTTAGAAGGTTCATTCAAACCTTCCTAGAGTAATATGAGCATTCACTGGAGCGATTCTTGATTTTATTACTAGAGATCTTTGAAAGAAAAGCAAAATAATGTTAAAACTTCAGTTTATTGTAAAATAAAATTGCTTACTTCTCAATTTCTTAAAAAAGTTGTTGTAAATCTGTTATTCCAGTTAATCTTGAGAGATTTCGTATGAATTATCGGTAGGATGAAAACTACTGCAATTTATCTAATGCTGATTTGAAGGCTAAATCGTCTCGAGTGGAAGGATCCATTTGAAGAGATTTTTTGAGTTTCTGTGATGACAAAAAAGTAGTATGTAATTTAAATTACGTAAGAAAATATGCATTTCTAAATAATTAATAGTTACAGTTTAATCTTATTTTTGCTATGAATCCCTCCCTTAAAGCTAACTCATCTGGGGTTCCTCATATGTAAATAAAAAAATATCTTTTCTCTCTCTCTTCCCACACAAGATTACGAAAAAACAAAATAAACAAATTTACTTTATGAAACGAATTAAACTCCTCCAATCGAGTGCGTAACGCTACAAGAAGATCTGAGGGTTCTTACAAGTTTACTTAGTCTACATTGAAGAGTAACGAAAATTGTCTGTAGAACTAAAAATTTAGCAAAATCAATTAATAAATAAATCTAAAAGTGTTGAACAAAAAGATTTACAAAATTATCAAAAATATAAAACAACAATTACTTCAAAGTAGAATTTCTGCTAGCTAAGACTTTGTTGCATTTAAATGTGTTAATCTCTCCAGATCGAAATCTAGCGGAAAACTTCTTGCATCGACGACTTTGAAGCTCTTTGCTATTAGGGTATTCCTGGAAGGACAATAGCGTAGACATTTTAAACAAACTACTCCAATTTGGGAATCTATTTTTTGTTAAAATAAGTTATTTGAAAAATCACAAGGAAATTTAAATTATTTTGAAAAGTGTATGCATTCATCTGTGTGTTTTATATGTTATTTACACTCTAGATGCATCTATTATATTTTTGTGCTGCAGATACTAATTGACTGGGGGATTCAACTTAGAGGAGTTAGCAGACAGAACTTAGAATATTATTATGATTAAGTTGATTATCTTAATCATTGTTTTAATTATAACTCTTAGTAGTATTACCACTATTATAATTATTACCTTCTTGATTATTCGAAAAAAACATCTAATTGCTGTTGTTATTGTTATTCATAGCTTTAGCACTTCTAAGTGGTGTATTTGTTTGAGATTATGTAGTTGTATCAATATTCAAGTTTTAATAGTTCAAATTCATATTATTACTAGGAGAAAATGGTAAATTAACCTACGGAGAAGGTTCATTGAAATTTCCAGTGGATTTTAAAAGTGCGGAATGCTAAGGAGTAGCTGCTTAGCTTGGATATGCAGACCGTTGTATTGCATTACTATTATTGAAAAGATTATTGGTATTCTGTGAATTGTTTCCACTAAAGCTGTTATTATTGCTTAGATTGCTATTCTATCGATGCATTTCGTTGAGTCTATTGTTTAAGAAGTCATTTTTGAGTCTAAGCAAACCATTTTCTTTATTGAGCATTTCAATTTCTTTTTCTAAGAATTACACTTTTTCAACCATATTCTGTGTAGACACACGAGAATCACCTAGATTATTAGAATCCTATGAATTTATTTCGCCTTATTTTAAAGGTTAAGAAGTGTTCTTAAGTGGATTGAAAATCTATCCGTTGATATAGCTGAGATTTGTAATTGGTTCAGAAGCTTTTGTGGATGGTTTATTGAATGAAGGGGTGTTTTAAGGTAGGAGGCTTGATGGATTCGAAGGATCAGTTATTTATGTGATTTATTATTAAATATTCTATGTTTCTTGTTTATTGGATGGTATTTTCAAAGGAGATTAAGTTTTTTGTTGGTAATTGTAAGCCAAATAAGGCTAGTAAGGTAACTAAATTTTTTAGGACTAAAGTTTCTAATTTTATGGTAATTTTGATTATTATTGCTATTGCTATTAGAATTACTCTTATTATGGATTCAAAGAAGGTCCTTTCTTTGGATTAGTCAGTTATTATGTTTAAGGATTGCTACCTTTCACATAATTTTAGGGATTTTTTTGTGATTTTTCTTATGGATGCAATTAGCTTTGATTTTATAAGTCTTACTTGTTTTACTTATCGCTGGAATCATATTATTATTTGATTGTCTGATTCGTTTCTTAGAAAATATTTTATTTTTCTTGACTTGTACTATTATTTGTATTATTATTTTCTTCATTTCTTCTTTTGAATCGAATATCTGCATCTTTCAAATATTACTCAGATATTTTAACTTCTTCATTCTTAGGTTCATTAGGAATATTATTGATCGCAGTAGTAGGTTTATTTTTCTTAACCTTTTCTTCGTTTGCGATCGCATCTTCCCAACTGAAATCTAATACTTTTGGTTCCTAACTCGTCATGAATGTTTTCCTTATTGGTTAATTTCCATCCACTTCTTTATTGATGTCTTTCTAACAAGAAAAGCTACCTTCTTCAAAGTCCAGAGCTGGAAATTAACTCATTTCTTCTCGCATTTTCTGATTTGTCATCTTTCTTTTTTCTAAATCTGCTGAAATTTTGACCATGATTTCCTTAATCTCTGGCTTTAAATCCTCTTCATGGATTGATGTCTTTTTTTATCCAATATGAGGTGAATCTGACAATTAATTGCTAGATTTTCTGCTACCTTTACCTTAGTTTGAATCCCTTTATGCATCAATACTTTATTTATTCAAAGAAGGCTACACAGTTTGCCCATTTGCTGTATCAATCATAAATTTCCTCAGTGTATACTTTCAAAATAACGAGCTTCTTCGTGTGTATTTTTTTCTTATCTAAAAATATGTATTAAATTTATTTAATCTGCTTTTTGTTAATGATAGTGCGCGATTCACAAAGATTGTTAGTTATGATTGGGAAAAATTCTGGTTTTAACGAAACAATAAGATATTTTTTTACAGGAAATATTTTTTTAATTTTCTTAAAATTCAATTATTCCTGAAATATTTTGTTCTAAAAATAATAATCAATGGAAGAGCTTCTAAAGGAATTAATACAGTAAATTCGTTAAGATATTTATTGCAACAAAATACAAAAGAAATAAGGCTCTGCTAATATTTTACTATGGGGAATGAATGTAATTTTGGGTTTTAAGAAATTCCTTTAGATTTGATGGCATTCCTATTAAAAATAAAAAAACTATTATGAAATAGCATTTTGTATTCATATTTCAATTCAAAATCTCTAACTATGAATCAATCCATAATCTTATATTAAATCCTCATTGCTTCATGTGGATTCTAGAGGGGTTAAAACAATAGGAGAAGTAATCCAAATTAAGGAGAGGAATTTCCAAGATTAAGACTTTGTAAATTTGATCTTTTTATCCACTTTTTGGCAAATTCTATTTATCTAAAAGACAATCAAAAACTAAGAAAAAACAAACAGGTTATTTAAGATATGGGCAAGAAGGCGCAGTCATCTTATGAAAAGATGTCAATCAACCCTATTAAATCAGGTACAAGACCTGGATTTGAGCCAACTTTGAAAGAACAAAACAAAAAGAAGCACAATAAAACAAAAAAATCATACCTGCACATAAATCCAACCGCTATTGGCTGCAAGGAAAAGCGTTTGGAGATTCTAGAAAAGAGGTAAAAGGAGCTCAAGAAAATAAAATCCAAGGAGAGAAAGAATAGAGTTGAAGAGCACAAGTAAACTGGTTAAGCTAAGCTACAGACCATAACTACAGATGACAAGAAGGAGGTAAGTTTTTAGTAGCTTTAGAAATTTATTATTTATTTATGTTTCGAAATAGTTTTTATAATTTTTCACTTTCTTCATAACAAATTATTTCCTTAGGTCGATGAGAATTTCGTGTTTGAAGACGATGAGGACATCGAACTAGTTAATGACGAAAAGTTTGATGAATTTTCAAGTTACTTTGAAGAAGGTTATGAACCTAAAGTCTTGATGACAACTAGTTAAAGGCCTCACAGTGAAATGTTCGATTTTATGAAAGAAGTCAAGACTACATTTCCAAACTGCCATTACTATCCTCGCTCAGCTTTGACAATCAAGGAAGTTTGCGAACAGGCTCCTCAGAAAGGTTACACCGATGTCATGATCTGGAGAGAACACAAAAGAAAGGTCTCCGAGCTTATTTTGATTCACCTCCCAAAAGGACCAACTGCGATATTCAAAGTCACAAATGATAAATTAAACTAAGATATCGCTGGCCATGGTAGACCCACTGATCATTTCCCAGAACTCATTCTGAACAATTTCAACACAAAAATTGGAAGAAGAGTTGGCAGATTCTTTGCAGCCTTATTCCCATAAAAACCAGAATTCAAAGCCAGAACTGTTGTGACATTTCACAATTAACGTGATTTTATATTCTTCCGTCATCACAGGTATTAATTCTAAGAAACGGGATAGAAAGCTGATCTCTAAGAAATAGGACCTAGATTTACTCTCAAACTCAAGAAAATGCAGCTTGGTACATTCGATTATAAATTTGGAGATGTTGAATTCCTTGCGACTGATAAAATGTATCAATCACGTAAACGTGTTTATATATGATAAAAATACATATAATTACTTATTTGTTGTTGCTGTCGCTGCTTTAGCCCAAAGATATTATTGTAAAATTACTAACTGTTTGCAAAGATTTTAAAATTAGATTGAGTTTATTTTAGAAAAAAGACAATTAAACAAAACAAAAATTACTAAATAAATCAGATAAATTAGTAAAAAAAATCATAACTTAGATAATTCAAATCATCGAATATTCTCAGAAAATAAAATAAAGAAGAAGATATGTTGTTTAAGAATATCGCCATCTGTCACCTCAAGAGGTCTCCATTTGTTAAACTTAACTCATTTGCCTTCTCGGAACTCAAAAGTAAAGTTTAAACCCAAGATAATTCAGCTGGTTAAAAAGGCAACAACAATGACACAACATCATAAGACACTGCAACTACTCCTCCTCTTTTAAAGAAATCAGCTTATTAACAGGAGTTAGAGAGACGATATCCAGCAGATAAGATTGCATAAGTTCAAAAATAATTGAAAGAACAAAAGAGCAGTTTATTTTCCTATTTGCTGGCTGTAAACAAAGAAACAGCTGATAGTTACAAATATCTAAGTGACACCCTTATCAGCAACAAGATCGACTACACAAATTTAAAAGATAACCCAAAGTAAGTACTTTTTCTATTGGGGTTATGGTCAGGTGTTGGATACTTAGCATCCATGGCATCTCCATATTTAGTCTCCATTCCTGCTATTCTAGGAATCGGTGCGGTATTCTAATTCCTTGGAAACAGAAGATTAGTCTACAAGACAATCGAGAAGATTGAATTTGTCCCAAATGAGATCGAAAAAGTATATATTTCTTTGATTAAAAACCCCGAGAAGATTCTATGCAAGATTGATTCTTTTGAGATAATTGATGTCAGTGAAAGAGCTGAACATCCTTACATTAGCGAGAAAGTATTTTAAAATCCAGTGAATGGGATATCTCTACAGAAAGATATTTCCATGACTGTGAATGTTCAAGATATATCAGGTGTGGCTCATAATGCACTGAATCTGATTATTTTCGGTGATAAACAGCTCTCCGATGTACCTAACTACAATCTACTCACGACTGTGCTTGAAGGCGATATCATAAAACTCAATAAATTCAAAGTTAATAAAAAAGAAGAAATCGCTCCTGATTTTATTGACAATCTTCTGGCTGGAAAAATTAAAGAAGAAGATGCTTCAGCTTAGCGATTAGCCATCGAAGAAGCCAAAAAGAAATAATAGGAAGCAATAAAAGAAGAAGAAGATAAGTTAGAAGCTTAAATCAGATAAGAAGTTCAACGCTTTTCCAAGAAAAATCAAACAAATAAATGAAAAAAGAAAGAGATAACATAAGACAAAGATTTTTTTTTATATTTACGTTTATTCGTAAAAAATAAACAATTTAGTTTCAGGATATTTTTATATTTAGCATTTTGAATTCTGAGAGTGCAACTTATGCTTATTTTTTACTCTCTTTTTTCTTAATTTATTAATCCAATCTTACAGAAGTATTAGTATCTTCGAGGAATGATGATATGACCAAATAATAAGTTAGTCTTATTGGTTCATCTGAAAAATAAATTAAAAAATTTGCAGACAGTGGAATAAGTGAATAATGGATAAGCCCTAGATAAACAAGTAAACAAGTTTCCCTGAGAACAATTTTAGTGACAACAATCTATCAAACTCAAGCGAAGATGAGAGTCACTCTGATAATTCGGAGGAAGAAGTAAATTTATTTGATACTTTCAACAATTAGTTTTGCTTCTCTTTCTTCTTCCTTTGATTAACAATGACTCACTTATCTTTGTTAGCAATCCTAGATTGAAAATTCTTCTCGCCGATCTCTTTCAAATGAGCATTTACAAAAAAGTAAATAACTTTTTTTCCAACGAATCTGACTGATTTTATCTGCTTAGAAGAGGCATAATCCAAGGTACATTATCACAAATAAAAGGAGCATGTCTATGAAGAGAAACAAAAAAAATATTCTATGAAAAATAAGGAAGCAAGTTTTAAGAATCCAAAAGGAAGAAAATATAAAGGTACTTAAAATTATTCCGAAAAAATGCAAAAACAACACATCATTTGTCTAATTATTCTATTTTTGGTCAATATTTTCAAGGTTTTCGTCGATCTAGTTTGATGAGAGACTTTATCTACTTCGAGAATTTAGAGGAATTTTAGTTCCAGTAAATGCAAAACAATAGTCTTCTTGCATGGCGCAAATTCTAAAACACTACATCTGCTGAGCCATAACAACTACAAGATACACGAAGTAGTCGTAACCCTACATTTTTGAGGACAACTATTTGCTTGAAAACTTAGAATTAGAATGTGTTTTCTTTAAGAAATCTGCAAAAAGCTCAGGGGTAAAAAGTTGATGAAGATTTTCCATTTTTAACATAAGTGCGCTCTGCTTTAAGGAGAAAGTCTTGCACATGCAAAGAGTGCGGTAGTTTAAAAGATTAGAAACAAGTTAAAACTTAAGATGTTCCATATGTTCCTACATAACATAGGAAATATACAGATATTAAAAGTAAAATCTCAAATATTTTAGCAACTCCAATAAAATCTGGGTTGAAAAATTAAGGAATAAATATTTTAGAGCCGTTTTCGAATGTCAATTAATTGTCTGAGATATCGGATTAGCTTCCATTATCTTAATTAAGAATCCCAAGATCTTCAAATTATTTGTCTGAAAGTTTCGGTTAGCACATTAGTGATCCTAACAAAAACGAGTAAAATAGTTCAGAAAGAAGATCTCCTAAAAAATTAACTTAGACTTACAATATTACAACTAATAGCAAGATAAATTCGTTTGAGGGATCATCTTCTCAGAAACTAATACATTTTTAAAATAACTAGACTAACTCGCCTGTTAAAGGGAAGACAGAGAAATCTTTTACTGAAAAGATCAATTCTACAAAATAACTTGGAAATCTTGTGGAGAAAACTTCCAATAAACCAAGTGAATCTTAGTAGAATTTGAAAAGGATTATTACAGCAATTAACTCAGGATCTCGAAATACGGGTAGCCATACTCAAATTGAGGAATTAGTGAAACACAAAATGATAACGGAGAATAATGATAAAAGGGAAGACATCACTGAAAGTAATAATTTACCATTGAGTTTAACAAGTCGAGCAGGAGAACTTACGAATAGTACTAACAATCAAAGAGGTCATGGTGCTTCAATGGAATCACTGATGCATTTTAGAGACAGATATCTTAGATAATTCAAAGAAAAGAAAGGTTATAAAGACATTCCTTCCAAAGAATGGTGTAATTATGAGAAATAAGCTAAACAAAGTACCGAAACTAGCCCAAGGAAACTAAAAATAGATGAACGTGGGAGCGATCTAAGGCTACATCTAACTAGCAATAATTCTAATAATTAAGATGAAAAGAACAAACAAAAAAAGAATCATCATATTAAAAACAAAATATCTTCAATATCTGTCCTTGGCAGAGACGAAGGAGACACACCATAGTAAATCTTAGAAAAGATAAAAGTATTTTCTTAGAATAATAACTCTAGGCTTTAAACACATCCTTATTTGAAGGACTAACCGAAAAATTCCAAAACAGGAGATTTTACAACAAAAGTTAAGTTAAATATATTACCTAATTCTTCGTTTTAAAAATTACTTTAGCCATTAGTAAACAAAAGCAATACTAGCAGTACAATGCACATCCAAGCTAAGAAAATTAACTCAATTTCAAAAAAAAGAAGAATGTTGTTCCCATTGATAATTAATAATTAGCAAATACATTAAACTCCTAACATAGTACTGTAGAATGTTTAAAATAATAAAACCTCCAACACAAAAACCTTTAATAATACCATTAGCAACGATCAAGATATTAACACAAGATCAGCTTCTTCCCATTTATTTCCGTCATCATAACATTTTTCAGATTTAACTGCAGCTAGTAATACTACAATTACTTCTGCAGCTCCACTTCAACTACAACCAAAAGGGTATTATTATGCTCCTCCTAAAGGTCAACAAGTTGGAAAGCATTAAAGAAAAAATGTATCTTTAAATGATGTTTCAGATGGAATCAAATTGAGAAATGGTAAAAATGGAAATCCAAACAATAAATTCTCCTAATAAAATATTATGATCTCAAATAAATCAGCCTCCGGATTACCAACAATAGAGTCGCCTCAATAAAAAAATACTAATTAATAACAAAATTGAGTAAAGCACGTATGCATCGAATGTGTGTTTAATTGCTTAACAATTCATTACTTTCTAATAGGATGGAAAACAGTATTTTTAAGAAAGAGAAATTACGAAAATAAAAGATCTTTAGGTCATTTTATTCGTTTATTGATACGGAAAATATTTTTAATAAACAAATTATCTAATGAGAGACGTAGGCTTTAAAAAACAATTGATCCTATTAAAAGTTTGCCTTAACAATACAAACAAGTAGGTGTTGCTTTAATTATATTTTATTTGAATTTTTCAATATTAATTTTATTCATATGTGTCAAAGTTAATGTCAGTCACCCCTCCATACTGCCCTGAGATTCTAAATTAAATAAAACGATATTAGTCCACAATTAAATTATTTTATTTCCAAAGAGCAATCAATGCTTGCATTACCTTTTTTTACTGAGTTCATTTTTGGATGCTTTGAATGGATCTCTAGTTAACATCTAAGGTATTTACGAGAATGAATTTGAAGAGCCTCTAGTGGTATTCTATCCTTCATTTTGCCTTTAAAAGAAGCAGTTTAAAGCATAAATTAAAATAAACTTTTATTGCTAATACTTACTGTGACATAATACGCGATGAATTTTCTTTATTCAGTGCTTTTTCGTTCCACTAACGAAGAAACGATGAGGGACTTTGCAGCAAGAAATTTTTATCTTATTTGCTATTAAGAGTCATCTACTCAGAAATATGTGTATTATTAGATGCCTACTAAATGTGATTAGGCAAAGGATGTTGAAGGAACGATGTTGATAGCTTTGGATCTTACTGAAAAATATTTTCAGAATTTTTAAATGGAATTTTACTTCCAGATATTTTCTTTTCCATGTTTTTTTCAACATCCAAGAAGATCCTGAGAGCCTTCGAATTCCTAACTATTTCCATTTAAACTAAATCCAGGAGATATTGCTGAAGTGCCTTTCTCCGCTCTTCAATCACAGTAGGACGTTTGTGACTGAAAATATTGCTGATATCCGTAGCGGAATTGATGATAGCAAGGCTAGAATCAGGGAATTTTAACCCAGGGAAAGCGGTCATGAGTTATTGATGTAATTCACAGAAATGCTTGTATTTTCGTGCAATCTCCCATTTTTACATGCCATAACTCAATTGAATTAGGTATTCAGTGTAAGGCTAAGAAAAAGGGAAACAAACAAATAAAAAACCGTAATTGATTTAATAAAGACTCTTTAAGAATTACTTTATTGTTTTCAGGTGATTCTCTGACCATAGTTTAGTTAATAGAAATACTAAATGCTTGAGGATCTAAGTTTATTACACTCTACGGGATTGTAGGCATAGAGACAGTAGTAACAGAAGAAATATATGTATTATTTATATTCTTAGGATTCAATCCACTTATGTTCTATCCTTGGCAAGACGGATAATGTCCCATGAATGCATTGGTAGGTATGAAATTCGAACACTGTGTGCATTACATAGCTGTAGCATTATTCACTGCTTTTTTAAATTCCTTTAATTTCTTATTTTTTTCCAACAAAACTCCACATCGCATCTCCAACTTCTCGATCACCACTGATAGATTCCTATTTGAAGCCTACAATTCTCCGCTGGATCCATTGCTGTTTTCTTGCTTTTCCATGCCTTATTACAGAGCAAGTAGCAATGCTTCATGGAGTTTTTTATTCTCCTCCAGCTGACTTTTATAAAAGGAAACTTGATTCTCCAAGTAAGTTTTCTCAATGAGAAACTCAGAATGCTATTTGATGATGTCTTTTTTTCGATCAGTTTCGCTTTTTATCTCTTAAACCTTCTTTTCAAAATCATTCTAAACGTCATGTAATTCCCTATTTGTACGTTCTGCTTGTTCATCTACTTTGTGCTTCAGGTTCTAATAATAGTTTCCAAAAAATACTATGAATAATTGAAGAAACAAACAATTCTTTTAATGCAAATCTCTTTTTATGTATTACAGCAATGGTTTGGAGATGGCTGGTGTTCTCAGATCTAATTTTTCTATTTTCGTTTTCAAGAAAATTAATTTTTTCAAGAAGAGCCTTGTTTTCCCGATGACTGAACGATGTCTCTTGTTCTAGAAGTGCTAAATGTTTCTCAAAACTGGCCTGCTTTCTAATGCCATCTGTTTTATTTGCCTCTGTAGCTTATTCCATTTCTCTTAGTCGTTTTTTGCTGTCTTTTTCTCTTTATTCAAGTTCTTCCTTTTAGGCTTCCTTTAACTCTCCATAAGCCTTAGATAATTAAGTGTATTCTACTTGTAGTTTCTCTTAGTTTAACACTCTTGCATGTTCTTTCGCTTTTAATTCCAGCAAATCCCTTTCTAATCTCTGAACTATTTCTTGGTTTCTCTATTTTTCAACATAAAAATCTTCTTTCTTATTCTTTAACTCAGTCTCAGTCAACGCTAACATAGTTTCAACTTACTTAAACGACTTGTAATGTTCTCTTTCTTATCGTCTACTAACTTTTTCAGCTGCTAATTTGTGTAATTATCCTGAAATTTCAGTGAAATATTTCTCAGCTTGTTTGTCTCGTTTTGGAACTGATTTCTCGAACTCATCCTTTAATAATCTTAAATCATCTTAGAACTCTAAGAAGTTCGTGTATTCCTCGTTTTTGAGTTTCTTCTCGATATTCTCTATCTTTTCGGAGCATATGAGAGAATATTTTTTCTATTTTTTTCACACAAAAAAGTAATTATTGAACAAGATAATTTCACATGAACATGATTGGAAATCTTTTTAAAAAGTTCTTAAAAATGAATAAAAAAGCTAAGTTCTGTGAATCTTTTTGTTCTGTAAAATCTAACTGACCTTCCATTGCAATTTGTTGTGCTTTTTGAATTCCCTCAATTTCTCATCTAATGGCTGCTCAATTAATGTAAAATATTCTAAGAGCTCTTCCTCTTCTCCAAGTGCATTCTTTCTCAATATTCTCTTCATTTCTTATCTAGCCTAATCAAATCCAAAAATATTATAAAAAATTATAAAAAAATCCTTTGTAAATAATATTTTTCTTACAGCTTCTTTCAAAGTCTCCAGTTTGTTTGGTTCGATTGCTTCATTCTGAGATTGTTATTCTAAAAATCCACTTAACCCTGAAATAGATAACTCCAAAGCTTTTTGAGCTTCATTCTTCTTTACATACGTCCAAGCATTTTCAATATTCGGTAGACTACCCTTGTTTATTGCATTTGTATAGGACTTGCAAATCTCAACTAGCATTTGGCCATTGAGAGCTCTTCCACACAGCATTTTAGGCTTTACACGTTTAAATATTTTTTTGCGCAAAGAAGTAATTTATTCTGTAAACTCAGATCGCAATTCTTCATTCGATAAGGAATCCAAACTTCAAAAGAATCAAGGAAAACGAATGACTATACAATACAACTTATTTTTAATTGACGGGATATTTTGTAAATAAGGTTGGAACTTTTCGGGGTTTGTTAGAAAAGCACTTAAAAAACTGTAAAATCTTGTTGAAAAATACAATAAAACAACTTACTTTTGAAGTTCTTTCTCCGTCTCAACAGGTCTAACAAGAGTCGCACAATCTCGTTCTTTAAAGAAATGCTTCATGAGTTTCCTTATTCTGTTCTTGCTCTCTATCGCATCAGACACACCCTTTTAGAGTTCTAAAGCCTTCTCAAGATAATCCTTCGATGTCATTTTGTTCCCCATTTAATCTACCATTTCAAGTGCGAAATCTCTAACAACCCATAAAAACGAAGGAAAATAAGTAGCCGGATCTTCTTAAGCTTAATTCGATTAGTTAGATTTAAGCTAAATGTCTTTGGCTAAGTTGATGATAAGAGACAGTGAATTCAAAGCATTTTCATCGATGCTGCCTTAAGAATTATAGATGAAATAAGAGGAGAGCAGTAAGCTGAATAAGAAAATTCTTGAATCGTGATTGAGATTCTCATCCATGCCACCAAAACCTTCTGTGTCGATGAGAAGAATATCCATGTTGTCATCTTCAGAGCTGAGTAACTCTTTTTTCCATAACCATAAGCCCTAAGAGTTTATAATGAGTTATTTGAAAGAATATTCATACAAAAATAATTGTTCAAAATGTGTGAATGAAAAAGAGCATTTTTGTATTCTGTTCAAATCTACCTTTGTGCATGGATTGACAGTGGGACCGACTTAGAACCCTTTGTCCATTTTGCTCTACTCGAGAAGTACTCTATTGACAAAGAAACTCTTACCTGTACGGTATTTTCCAACAATAGAGATGATTCCAAGTTTTCTGTCTTTCGGCATAGAATTCAAGTATGCTTCAGCTTCTTTATTCAATACGAACCCTTCTTTTTGATCATAGATAATAAAGGGAATAGCATTATTGTTATTGCTGTTGAGTGAGGTCAATTTGTTGGAAGAATTCAGCATTTCTTTATGGGTGATTTTGAGTCCGTTGATCTTAAATGAATATTATTTAACTCCAGTAAAAAAATATCTCTCTCTCTCTCTTTTTAACAGCAAAAATGTATATTTTTTTTCTTTCTTTGAAGTTTAAATTTTCTGATTTGAATTGCTACACGTTTCTGTTTTCTTATCCCCCCCTCCCATACAGAAACAAGTAAAAAAAGAATGTAGATTTAATTAATCATTTTATAAATGATGGGAGGCAGTTTGAACATTAGTAGATTTAGAAAGAAACACAAAGGATTTTAGAAGGATAAATAATGATTATGCCATTTCATTTGTTATGCATAAAATGGAAGATTTTTTCTAAGGAAAACAATTAATTTTTTGTTTGTTCGTTAATCGTGGCTTTTTGATTAGACATTTCATTGACATTTTCTTTTATTTTTTTAAAATTATCATTAACTTATTTCGATAATAAGGAATTTAATTTGTTAAAGTTGGCAGAAAGATTTTCAAAAACATTTGTTTAAAAGCAAAAACTTCAATATAAAATCTGTAAGGGTATTCTATTCATTTATTTGTGCAGTTTCATTCAGAAAGATTAGCTAAAAACAAGAAATTAAGATAAAGGGATATTTCTTGGGTTTCAGTGGGTAATCGGAGAGAAAAAGAGAGATGAATGATAAATGCTTGAACTGAAGAATAAGAAAAAGAGAGAAAAAAAATAAAACAATCGATTTTTTCTTAAGAAGAGTTCCAAGTTCGTATTTATTAAGAGAAAAGAAGCTGAAAAAGTTAAGAATCCAATTGTACAATTTATTCAAAATATTTAAGAAAAAGCTGTGAGAGAAGCACAATGGAGAAGTATAAGATTATCGAAGTCAGTGGGAAAGGTTCTTTTGGCGAGGTATTTAAAGCTGTAAATAGGGAAAATGGCGAAATCGTAGCGATTAAGACAATGAAGGAAAAATTTTCGACTTGGGAAGAATGTATGAATTTGCGTGAATTGAAATCTCTTCGTAAATTGCAGCACAAGAATGTCGTCAAATTGAAGGAAGTCTTGAGAGTGCAAAGCACACTATCGTTTGTTTTTGAGCATGTCGATCAAGATATCTATAAACTCTATGAGAATCACAAAAAAGAAGGAACTAGACTCTCAGAACCTGAAGTACGCAGTATCTTCTATCAATTAGCATAGTCTCTAGCGTACATCCACAAGCATGGATATTTTCACAGAGATCTCAAACCAGAAAATATCCTCATTGGCAACAAAGACAAAGTTGTAAAATTAATTGATTTCGGTTTAGCTAGGGAAATACGATCTCGCCCACCTTACACGGAATACGTTTCCACAAGATGGTATCGCGCACCTGAGTTATTGCTTCGATCAACAAACTATAGTTCCCCTGTTGATATTTTTGCACTTGGATGTATTGCAGCGGAACTTTACATGCTGAAACCACTTTTCAATGGATCATCTGAGATTGATTAGCTGCATAAAATCACATCCGTTCTTGGGACTCCCTCAAAGACAGAATGGCCAGAAGGTAAACTAGAACTAAATGACTTATTTTCATATTTAAAAAAATTATTATTATTGTTTTTTTGTAATAAAAAATGTCAGGCTACAGACTAGCATCTGTGAAAGGCATAACAATTCCAAGTTACCCTCCAATTCCTTTATCCTAAGTCATTTCGGACTGCCCACCTGAGGCAATTTAGCTGATTGCAGAGTGTCTCAAATGGGATTCAAATAAAAGGCCAACTGCTGCTAAAATTCTTTAGCATCCTTACTTCAAAGACATAGAATAAGTCTTGCCAAAAGGGTATTTCGATGATTTAGGAGAAGTCAAAACTTAACCGACAAATGCAATTAACACCTAGCCTAGCTCATAAATCCCGCAAAGCTCTAATTTCAATAACAACATGAATTCACATGGCAATAACAACGATTTAAACGTCAGTTTCGGTAATGAAGAAGTTAAGGTGCCTCTCGCAAAGCGCATGAGCAATTAATTTAGTTAATCGGATGTATCTATTGTTAATAAAGCGAAAGTTACACCTGAATATATGCCAATTAAAGCAAATGATTTACCTTCTTAGTTCGGGGAATACTACCCAAGTGGAACACCTTAATATACATACCCTGGAGGTGATATTCTCAGCACAAAACCGCCTCTAAACCCTATGAGAGTATCTAGATAATCTCAAAGAAATCCAAACAATAACATAAAAAAAGATAGTGGGTTTAATTACACTGATCTGTACAATACAGATGAGTTTGTTGAGCTGCCTAAGAATGGTTAGCCAGCAGCAACAACAAGAAAGAAAAGTCCAAGAGATATCAGAAATAATAATCCTAAACTTTCAAATTTTGATGCTTTGTTTGAGGATAACTTCAACGGGAATGGAATTGGGAGCATAAACAATGGATTTAATGCTAATAGCAACAACATTCCTGCTCGAAATATTCCTTTAAATCCCTAACCAACTTCAAGTAATTTACCTGAATAGTCTTCCTTCCCTATTGGTCCTTCATTCTCATCTTCCAAATAAAACTCAAGCAAGTCAACAATAGAATATCCAACTAGCCTTCGAATGAACAATAATAACACGAATAATCAGGAAACACCCGATGACACTCGTGATATCTTAGGAAATTACATATAAGCCCGAAATAACAGTAAGAGTCGTAGTCATGGATATTCAAACTCTCAGCTGCATCCACGACAATTGTAATAAGTTTCTTCAGCAGTTGATAGACGAACTGAGATTCCATACAGTCAGTTAAACTTTACAGCTTCTCCAAATCCAAGTAATTTTGATAATCTCTATCAGCCAACGAGATCGTTAAAACCAACAGATATCATTGATAAGGAGTTTTCAGCACTTTCTCAGATGAATCCATAGTCCAATTCATTAAAAAGTAATGGTATTGGTGGCTACAGAGAATTTAGTTCAGCAAATTAGCCTACAAGAAATGGAACCAATCTTACTTCAATGTCTCCTTATAAATTCTCGAATGGTAATAACATCGTTAGCAGCTCAAATTATCCGTAGCCTGCATACAATTACATGCCATCTTAAGGATTGAATTATTTGCCCTCATCGAATTATCCGTCTGAAATCAAAAACTACCAATCTGGGATTGCCCCGAATCTAGGATCTGCTTAATATGGCATTTCCAAACCGAATAATCCAATAATCACAACAAATACCACTAAAAATACAAATGCACTAGCGAATAGAAATCTTTATGATTTTAATAATATACGATAGCCTATGCGACCATCAGGGCTGCCTCTACCATAATATGATAAAAGATACTGAACACAACAAAACCAAACAAAATAATCCTATTAAATAAAAATAACACGTTTTCTCATTTATTTTGTGCATTTTTTCATAAACAGTTGCATTATTGATTAGCTAAAAGTCTTTTTCTTTTTTATTGTAAATCTCTCGATATTCCAAAAACGGAATTATTTGCTTTGGATAGATCTTATCTTATAATTTTTAAATTTGTTTTTTGTTGTTGAGTTTATCTTGAAAATACTGTCTCAAAAATCTAAGTTTCATAATCGATAAAATAATTAATTTTATAAATCTCTACTTTACTTGCTACACTGAGAGAAACAAGGGGGAGAGGGTTGATTAAGTGTATTTTTCTAGAGAACTTTTCTTTTCAAGTTGGTAATAAGTGAGTTATTCTCCCACATTAACACGACGAAAAAATAAGATTCTATCTGTCTTTTCCTTCACTGCAGAAGGAAAACAATGCACAACATTTAAAACCAGATTAGTAGTACTGACTAACATGCATTGACTCAGTTCGTTCCTGAAGAAGTTCGTCAAGGTATATTAAATCAGATGAGAGAACATCATAATGGAATACATTTAAAGCTAATACTCAAATTTATTTCAAAGATTTAGCAGGTTTACGATCCGCGATATTGGAAAGGAACAATTATTAGTCAAAGCGATTTGAGAAATATTCTAAACTTCAGAAGGTTATGTCAAAAGAGAAACCACATCTGAAATAGAAGAGTTTGAAAAAAAGTAAAAAATGATTGTAACTTGTTATCTATTTGTTCAAGAAAGAAATGTATTTTAATCTTTTGATAACTTTGTTCTAAGTTAATAGTTTAGACCACTTTTTTGAGTACTATGCAATTCAAGAGCCAATATTAGAAATCGAAGAAAAACCTTTCACAGAAACCTAAGAAGACCGGATGGATTCAAATACAGCCTCCCCTCATCCAGGCGAGATCAGCCCATCAAAACAAACAAAACCGCATTCAAAGAACGGATCATTTTTCAATAATTTTGGAACAAATAAAACTAAAGTAAATCTTGTAAATAATTTTCAAATCGCCAATGAAAAAAATGAAGAATCTACATCTAAGTCTTTAAAACAGATAGAATTGAGTAAATGCGGAAAGATTAATAGCAGTAAGAGTGCAGTATCTGAAAAAAATAGTAAAGTTACCAAAATGCCAGCTCCGATTTAAGTTATTTCTACAAGCAAAGATGCCCGAAATTTCAATCGAGCTGATGTTATCGATATTGGTGGATATAAATATAGAAAGAAATACAACACAGAGTATAAAATGTAGCTAAGACGAAAGAGCTGCTGTTGTAGTCATTGTGGCCCATGCACAAACTTCGAGAATAAACATCAAAATATTGTGAATGACATACTAATTCGAAGAAATCGTCATTTTACGAAAATTGTCAAAGTTGTTAATTTTCTAAATAAAATGAATAGAACGTTTAAAATAATACCAGATGGAGATACTAAATCCCCTGTTAAACAGCCTGGAAGTCCAAAAGAAGAAGTAACTTCTCTAGGGTTAATCGAACATCACGAAACTAAAGCTGTAATTGAAGAAACGAGAGCGAAATTTTAATAAATCGCAGGAGCATTCGAGCAAGCAGCCTTTCCAGATGTTTCAGGAAAAGAAAAATAAAACAAACGAAAAGGATAACGAAAAAGCATGACAATTTGTGTGAGAAATACGACTCTGAATAAGAAACCAAAAGTGTAAATGACTGAAGGATCAAATTAAGAAATGAAACTGATCGAAGAAGATAATGGTTTATCATAAAAATCAATCGAAACAGAAGACAAAAATGGACTAGGGGAATCTAAAAGAAGCATAGAAGCTAAAAGAAAGCCAAGTATAAGTCTTAGTGTTGTTAGTGAGGACGAGTGTAATCTTAGAAAGAATACATTTTAGCGCTCAAAAATAAAATAAAGAAGTTTGTCTTAGTTTTAGAAAAAAGATTAAGAAGGAGATAAGGATTTAGGCACAAAAGAGAGACATAATTAGTTTCTTTTATTTGTGCAGAATAAGATAAAAGAAGCTAAGAAAAGAAGATAGTAAAAAGAAGCGAAATATGTTGGAAAGACTCCTTTGAATGTCTTATGTAGATTGCTATCTTAAGGGAAAAGAGACAGTGTTTTTGACAATACATAGTCATAGAAAAGAATTTAAATGCTGATTGAATCTAAATCTATTCATTCTAATACCTCCAAAGCATAAAGTTAAAATCAGTTTGTTATTAGGAGTAACAATAGTAGTAGGAATAAGCATAGGAATATTAGTTAGAATAATAGGAATGAAATTTCAGGGAGCTCTTCTGCTTCTTAGATTTAGTTAAAATCATCAGATGAATGCTATGAATAATTATATCAAAATGATCAGCAAATACCTGCGCAACCGCTTTCGTTCTTTCATAAAAAACAACATCAAGCTGTTGCTGATCCACTTAAAGAAAGGGAATAGAAATTCATTTTAACGCATTCATAAAGAACTGTGACTTCTCCATCGTTTATATCTAGGAAAACAACTGGTTTCAAGTAAATGTCTCCTTTGAAAAGTTAATCTTAATAAAACGAAATGGACCCATCAAATGGCAGTGATTCTACTAAAAATCTTCTAAAAAATGACAAAATAGACCGAATAAATTCATCTTAAGAGAATAGAAGGAATTCTAATCGAAAAGGATAATAAATTCCAACTATGAGCTTAGAATTAAGACATTGTAGGACATCCAAGGAGTTATTTCGAAGAATAAACAACTTTCCAGCTTCGACGTCTAGAAGAACTCCTGAAAAATGGTAGTAACACAATCAAACTTAGAATCCTTGGTATTCTGTTAAAGGTTAAGACAATTCTTCAAGAAGAATCATCACATCAGCAAATATCATGGACTAATCTTCGTTTATCTCAAGTGCTAGAATGCCGACGAGGAATATCTAAGAACATAATAAATATCCACAGACAAGTCATTTTGTTGTTGTTTCTCCACATCCATCTAATCCATCAAGACCTGGAACGAATCTAAATAATAATTTACTGAATAAAAGTGCTATGAATATCAACAATACTCTCAGAAAAACAGCGGGCTAGATAAAACCTGTTTCATCTCCTAAAATTAAATTTCTTTTAGAAAATACTACTGTTTCCTCACCTAAATTCGCTCCTTATCTACATTAGCTCTTTTATACATAAAAAGAAACAAATAAACAGTATTAGCTTAATAAACCGAATAGCTCTTAATCTCAAAGAATTAAATCTCCGTAATCGCTGCGGTTTTAATCTGTAGAGTCCTTTTAACCATCAAATGAGAAGAATACTAAAACAGAAGAATCCTGATGCTTATATTATTATTTTATTAACACATTTGTTGTTGTTTTATGCCTTTATTTATTATATTTTATAAAACTAGTAATTCAAAATAGAATCAAAAGAAATAACAAAATACTTAAAAAATTTTTTTATGTTCTTCTGTTATGTTTTATTAACTATGGGTATCCTTTTGATCTGTAAAATCTCCCAAGAAATGATGAAATAATGATTACATTTAATTCTGATGATTGATTGGAAATTTAGAATCAAAAAAAGGGGGGGGGATTGAAAAATATATTTCAAATAAGAAAAACAAGTGGAAATTTTTTAAAAGCAATTCAATTTCAAAACATGAAAACGAAAAGGAGAATATGAATATTACTTTCAATTCGATACTGCTGCTGCTGTTGTTGCTGCTCATTGAGTAGCATAGAAGAGAGGATTTAAAAAGTTGAGCTAGCTTTGCTAGGATATTATGGTTTTTTTTTGTAATTTAGAAGAAGAATCAATAAGAGTTAGAAGAGAAGCAAACAATAAAAATAAAGATAAATCGCCAAAAGGGACAAATAGTTTCTTGAACTTTCTTAGATTAAATTAATATAATTTGAAATCTCTTTCTTATTGATTAATTGCAAAAAATGTAAAATATCAAGGCAAGAAGGAAGATTAAGATTAAATGTAGGTAGCATTTAAGAAAGAAATGTAATCTCATAAAAAATACTAATTTGAAATGATGATTCTTATCAACCAAAGTTGGCATAAAAAAATGGTTGTTCTTTTTCAAAATACAACAAATGAAATTTCGTATGTTCAATTGTTTAAATCAAACAAGATGATCAGAGAAAGACAATAATTAATACATTATGTATTCTTTATTTTTCTTAATATCTTTTTTTGAATGAATTTTGAGCAAACTTTATGTCTATGACTGCTTGAAAACCTTAATGAAGTGATGTTTAAAGATAAGAAAAGAAGCCGCCTTGCATACTTAGTTTGAGAAATTGAATGCTGCCTGTGTAGCTAGCTCATTCATTTTTGAAGACCTTCAAATTATGAATGTGATAAATAATTTTAAAGGGATATTGAAAGAGGGTCGAAGAGGGGGAGATGAAACAACAAATATAATAAATAAAAAAAGGGGAAATTAAATACAAAAGAGTGCTGTAAAAAAAGCCTGTAAAATAGAGGAATCATAAACCAATGCAATAGTCGTTTGGTTCAGTAGGAGGAGCCTCGTAAATGGGCGGTAACAACGGTGGACAATTAGGATAGACACCTGGATATGGTACAACTAACTAGCAAAAACTGAAATCACATGTGCAGTAATTCATGAGCAAAATGAGAAAAGACAGTGATATCTTCTACAGGTAATTCATAGCGTTTTGCAAGTAGCATCGGGAGATAGAGCGCTGGAGTGAGTTTCATGAGGGTGTCGGGAAGATGCTTTCACCTTATGGCGATTTCACAGGAGAGATAAACAAAATGCTGCATAGTGATTTTCAATTTGAGATTTTAGAAAGTACTGCTAACAAGACTTTACGAGGAAGTGAGATAGGCACAGATAGCGTTTAAACATAAGATGACAGGAGAAAACACTCCAATAATTCGTAGAATTACAGTTAATAGTAGCAAAACTAGCAGCAACCAATAGTTAACTAAAAAGAAATTGTTAGAGAGAAATTTCAAATGGTATGCTAAATAATCAAGTAAGATTGTCCAGATAAAATGAATTAGTTCGTTTCAGCCTTACAGACGAAGCTAAATGGGTAGGAAGATCAGCTAAGGTTATTCATTTAGACTTGCAGCGAAATTTTCGGAGAGGATCATTAGATCTCCCAGAAGGTTAAGACGCTTTTTTAGGAGTAAATGGCACTCGATTCTGCACTTGAAACTCAAGCTGCATAGTAGCAATCACAATAAAACTAATTAATGTAGGCGTAAGGGAAATCTGCAAACTCTTAGAATGACAATATAAAGTCTGCTAAGGAGCTAAAGAAAAGTAGACAAGCTAAAGGATAGAATAATTAAAGCAATAATTTTGGAAATTCTCTAAAAGATCAAGCTGGAACATAGAATTCTTCAAATGCAGGTAATAATGGATAATTGGGTTCTTCAGCAAAAGGAACAGTCACTCCAAATGGAATCAGTTCAGCTCAAGCGAATTCAGGTCATTATCGAGTACCTTCAACTCGTGGTGGCGACATTCTTTCAGATTTTCCTCATTCAACATCTCGAGTTGCTCTTGGTATGAATCAAAAAAAGAATTCACACAATTAATTAAATAAATCCTTTTGGCAACTACAAAATTATCATTTTATGTTATTGTTTCAAAGGAGCTGATGGAAAAGAGCAAATTCCCTTAGTTTAGTAGAAGAATCCTAGTTTTCCAGGCATTACGAAGGTACAAAAATTACTTTATTTTTTTGCTCATACAATTAATTAACAACAAAAATTTAAAAAAATTACCCTTCAATTAATTATTCAAATCCAAATGTAGTATTTCTTTTCCCTGAATAGAGCGATTTCTCCTACTAGGATAATTAAAAGTGAAAAGTACTTTCCCAAGGAGATTATTAACAGAGGATGTTTACGAAATAATTTAGAGTGATTTCCCCAAACAAAAAATTGATTTTTTAATTTTAAAAATCTTATCAAATTTGAAGATTAATGTGATATTTTGTTTCTACTTTTTCTTAGAGCGAGTAGAATTTCCTTTATTTGACGGATAATCACATGGATCCAATGGCGTTTATGAATATGCTAAAATTGCTGTATCTTTATGTTGAGTGCATCATTACAGCTAGTGAAATGGTTGAATAAGGATCGTATCTTCTGTAGGGTTTTGCAAATCCTGAAAAATTCATCGAATAACTCAAAGATCTTGTGGAATGCAGAGAAAACTCTAGAAGAAGAGCAACTCCTTATTTCAAGCCACTGAATGACTTAGATTTTAACACTCATGAGAGGTTCACACATAGTTACGTATAGATGCCAAGATTTTATCCTAAATATTGCTCAAACTCAACTCCACTGACAAAAAGCATCTTGAATACATCCATCGTCACCGTGCCTTAAGGAACAGAGCATGTGACATTCAGTATCATGAGAAAGAATCAATATGAAGAATAACTTTTCAAGAGTGAAGATGAAAAATATGAATTCGATCTTCATATCTAAATGTACAGGAGGACAATCAAAACTATGGAGAAAATTGAGACTTGTGATGATCCAGTGGAATGCAAGGCGTTAATGTAGCTGGCAATAGATTTGAAAATGATAATTTGCTTGTATAAGAACGGATCACCAGAATAATAGGAAATATGCGATATTTTATTGTCAAATCCGAAGAAAACTGTCAGTGTAACACTAGAGAGGATGAGGATTAAACTGAAAGAGATTGAAGAAGCCAAAGCAAATCAAGCTAAGAAATAGTGGCATGAAGTTGCAGAGAAGAACTTCCACAGATCGCTGGATCATAGATCGTTTATTTTCAAGAGACACGACAGAAAATTCACTCTTTCTTCGAGATTTGAGAAAGAACCCGAATTCAGAAATAAGATTCTACTGAAATCCTCCGCGATCAATAAGGATCCAGTTAAGCCAGTTGAAGCGATTTAAGTTCTGCCATCAAGAACAGCTGGAAGTGCTTTAGGTAGCGCGTTGAAGAATGTTCATTTAGAAGATGGACTTGAAAATGCACTTGACTTTGAAACAGATCCAGCGAATTACTTTTAGTTTTTAAATTCATTTTAAGGCACTACAACAATTGAGAAATGTTCCCATTCCTCCAGCAATCACCTTCTGCATAAGTTTGATTACTTAAAAGAACCTAGAAAGTTCACTCTCCCTATTATGTCCTTCATTTTTGAAGACGAAGAGATCTGTCAAGATACTTTTAGTCTTCTCATGCATTATTTATTGACTGCACCTCTCAACGCTTCGGAAAGAGAAAAGATCAAAAGGACTACACAAGTCGTGTTAAAAGGTCTTTTTGGATTTACTTTTACAGCCTTAGAATAGAGTGATATCGTCTTGAATGAGAACAAAACTATTAAGATTGCTACAGATATTGAGAACAAAATTTTTGAGAAAATTTTTGCATATCTTCGTCCAATTTCACGATAAGACGATGAAAACTAAGGAAAAGAAGGGGATGCTCCTATTGAAGGTGACGAAGAAGAAAAGGAAGACAAATAGGTTGTAGATGACTAAGAAGACACTAACTAAGATACGAAGACTCACAAAGATGATGGCAACAATGCAAAAGGGAAAAAGAGACCCAAGAGTCCTTCTAGAATGACTGGGACGTAATCTACAAGTAAGAAGAACTTAAAAGATCATGAAATAGAAACAGAAGATGACAAAAAGCATGCCAAACATCCTCATGAGCATGTAACATAAAATATTCAGAAATTTTTTAAAATATATGAATGGTGGTTATTATTAATAGGGTCACAGTGAGAGCAGTCTTGACGAGATGTTAGACGAAGAAGGCAGTAAAGAGACAATTCGTGAGATGTCCTACTGGCTTGAAAGAGTCGATGAGAATGCGTATTAGCCTAAACGTGAGAGTGAAGATATGGAGACTTTTTACGGAACAAAGAATCTGTATATTTTTATCCGCTTTTTTTATGTATTATACGAGCGGTTATTCAAAGCAGCTGATATTTCTAGAAGCTTCGAAGACAACGAAAAGACTCGCTTGCTGAGTGACGAAGAAAAAGCAGAACTTGCTAAGGAAAGATACAGTGCGTTCAAGACTATTTTAGTTGGATCACTGAAAGCTAGAGATACAAAATATGAAGATTATCTGCGAAGTATTTTTGGAAAACAAGCTTTTTTGCTCTTTACCATCGATAAGACACTGCAATCGACAGTTAAAAGCTTGCAGGCATTAGCTTCTGATGATCTATCGAATAAATTATTAGCTCTGTACGTATTTCCAGACGAATAATTTAAGCACACTTCTATTCTCACACAATAAGAAGAAACAACATATGCAAAAATCAATAAGATAATTCTAGATTCCACAAATAAACCAGGCCCTCCTGATCACAGAAGTTTCTTTAGATTCACTAGAGTCAAAGGCTGTAACATACTCTACTTGAATTACATCGATTCGTATTATAAAAATTGGGATATCGAGTAGATTTAAGGTACTAAGGATTTTTTTAAATCGTTTTCAACTACTCCTATTGAATCTTAATTAAATAAGACTCCAAACTCCGAAACACCTGTTTTCCTCAATAGAAATAAGCGCAAAAATTAAGAGAAGTTATCATAAAAAACACGTTAAGTTATTTAATAAAATAATATTGAGTTCTTAGCCTTCCCAAATACAAGCCATTTACTTTCTGCAAATGCAGGCAAAGAGGATGTTTTGCTCACAGTCAAACGTAAGGCAGTTCCTTTAGAAAACTTGATTGAAGTTGAAATCTAAAAGAAAATCAAGTTTGATGCATGGTACTCCCAGTGCGCAGAGGGAGTGATTCATTATAAATAAAATCAGGTAAAAAAGGCTATTAATCTATCATAAGAAAAGGTCCAACCTCCTATTAATGAAGTCGCAACAGCTAATAAAAACACAACACAAGATCTTTCTGCTCCTCTCCAACTTTGATATGAATTGAAAGTTCTTTGATTTTTGTGTAAAGGAATTTCTTTTGGAGATGAATGATGTTCTTCAAAAATATGTTATTTGGTGTGTTTTTGTATTTTTTGCTGTGTTTTTGATGATAATGATGATGGAAATCCTTATTTTTTCTTTAGAATCAGAGTTAAAAATATTTTTCTGATAATTTCAATAAGATTTTAAGTACTACAATCAAACAAAATCAAATGAATATTAATTATTAGGGCAGTGAATTCAGAATAAGAAAAAAGGAAGAAACAAGAAACTTTCAATAAACAAAAAGAATTCAAATGGAACAAAAGAGTCTAATGTGATAAAAGAAGGGAGGGAGTCGATTATTTATTTATTTTTTTTCAATTTTCATCGTGTCCAAGTGCAATTTCATTGATGCCTGCTTAACTTTGGGACGACAAGCAACAAGAATAACCAAAAGAGCAAAGTGGTGCGACAGATGATTGCGGTCTTATAGTTACATTCGTTTCTTATGACTGTGATACTCTAAACTCTAAGCTGAGATTATTAATTTAAATTTATCTTGTGTTGAAAGTAGCATCGATAGGGATAAAGGAATTAACCTTGAGAAGAGTTCCAAATTTTGAATCTGGAATATCCTTCAGGAACAGTTTTTACGATTCAAAATCAATCGACAATTCTGCATGAAACCTACTCACAGTGAGATCATTCAGCCTCAAATCACATAAGTTCCCTCTTCCAAGCGAAAAATTAGACTATGCATGGTTAAAATTCAGCACAAGTATCCCATTGAGTGCTTCATTTTGTGCGTTATTTATTTCAAACACAGCAAAACTTTCTGCATTTGCTTCTTTTTCGAATAACATTCTCTCTGTCTATCCGACAAGCAGTCGAATGGGGTATTTGTTCCTGCATAACTCACAGATTAAGGATTTGTTGGAGATGAAATCGCAGCATCGACTGTTGAATACTTCCTTTGAAGTCTGCTTGCTGCGCATCCATCGATCCAAACATTATAAATGCACGTATTTCATCGAACCTTAACATCCACAGACACTGACTAAACTATTTATATTATTAACTCCTTCATCTTCCTCTATCCATTACTCCTCCTCTTCTTCAAGACATATGCGGCATTGTCTTACAACCTTGACACTTCCCATACTTTCCCTTAAGATTTTCTGATTTTATTCTTCATTTCCATCATTTAATTCTTCTGAATGTTCTTCACATCCTTATTTCGAGCTCTAAATCGTTGTGTAGTCTTTCAATAGCCCCCAAGACCTTGTAACCATTTTCCCTTTGCAAGCACAAAGTCTATCTTTGTGTTGACAATCTTAACACGTTTCTTTCTTGCAAAGTTTTTCAGATAAATTACTATTTGTTTTCGAAAACAAGCTGCAAGCTTTTTAAAGGTTTTCTCTTTTCGGTGAATGTGCAATAGCTACGCTTTGATTTTCTTACTCGGTTACTTGCGATATCTGCTCTACTGGCTTTGGAAGCACCAGCTCTAACAGAGAGAGTGAAGTGTTCCCCATTTTAAAGACATCGCCTTTTTGGATCTCTTGTTTTTCACCACCGATTCTTAGCCATTTTTGTAATTACTAATTTGCACTAGCAGGGTTGAATACCATTCTCCCATTGGAAGTCCCAAACAATGGCTACAGCTACTTAGGAAGATCTTCTTGAGCATCTAAATCATACTCTGATTCTCTGTAACCACCAACTTTATAGTTGAACAGATCGTTACGCTTATTCGACCATATTCTTACAATTAATCTTGCTCCAAGATGTTTTTCTTTCTTTTTTTCAGTTTCTTTAGGGCTTTCATTGTTATTGCTGTTGATGCTGCTGTTGCTTCCTTCACAGTTACCCATAACTCCAAATTTTTAAATTCTGCAGCTCAAATAAAAATTAATACCCAATCAAACGTAAGGGGGGAAAAAGGCTTCCCTTTATCTTTTAGTTTTGAATCTAACTTTGTTGTTAACTTTTTTTCTATTTAAAATAGACAACATCATCGTTTGGAGTTTTTCTCCAAAAAAACTTTATTTCTCTCATGAATCGAACATAATGCTATTACCAAAATAGTCCGCATAGTACCAATGGAATGGAAACATATTTTAAGCTTACAGATTAAACACTTCTTATTTTTTTTAATTGTGGATAAGAAAAGTTTTTGTATGCCTTTTTTTTAGTTTTATTCAATTTGCTAAGCTTGCTGTGTTGCTCAGTTTATTGATAAATGTGATTTGAAAAATTTTGTTTTTTTTCCTTCCCCAAAATTCACATTTATTCACCCAGTTTTACTTGATAATAATCAATTTATTAACTTTACCATTTGGAAAAGCATTAATCTGTGTATTGATTAATATGATTTGCTTAGATAATTGATGCTAAAAATGAAAAAGAGTAATCAATTCGAAAAAAGGTCATTAAGGGTTTTATTTACTTTGTTTTACATAATAATCATTTTAAAAAAAAGTATTATTCTATTTCTCTCTCCTCTTCTCATAGCATCTCTTTTTTATTGCCCTTCAATTACTTTTATTTTTGCTTCTTTCATGTCTGTACTTTCTAATACTTTTTCATAGAATCAAATAAGAAAAAAGTATTAGAAAGTTCAATTAATTTATTGTCCTAAAAATGATACAGCTCCAATTCCATCTCAAATCAACGTTTTTATTGTTATCTCAATAAATCGAATCAAAGTGATAAAACGTATGATAATTTAAGGTAATTGTTGGTTTTCAAATCATGACCAGCATAAATAACAGCAACAGCAGTAGCATATTTTTTAACTTATTCAAGAATATCCAAAATAGTTTCTAAAAATATTCCTTCTCTTTTTCTCTCTTTCTGTCTAGCTGTGTCCAAAGTAAGCTGTGATTGGAAAAAATGAGAAAATTTAAAAACTTGATTATTTACCAGCAATTACCTCAAAAATGCAATTAAACCATAATATTTGCACCTGATTTATTACGTAAAAATATCTTTGATTGAGTTGTTAGAAATGATTCAGCCAATCGATAATAGCCATCCAGAAAAACTGTAAAAACTCAAAGGCAAGAAAAGAGTGACTTAGATGAGAGGGGGAGGAAAGAATTCAAGCAACTTGATATTTTATCCTCTCCTCCTCAATCGGTATTGACTAAACAATTTATTAATTAATATTTTCTCTATTAAATCTAAAAACCCAACTAAAATCTACTACCCTAAAAATATCATTAGCATCTATGGGCTGCACAACAGCTAAATCATCGACTCATAAGCAGGCTACAAATGAAATTCAGAATATGACAAGATGGCCAAGTTATCATATTGAAGATCCTGTTGTCCAAGAAGATGATATAGGCTCAAAAAGAAAAAAACCAATTAGTTCTCCAGATCTTGCTTATTAATTCATTTAAATGATGGCCAAATAGCAATAAATAGACGAAATCAATAATCAGAAGGAGAAAGAACTTGGTTTCCATAGTTGTCCTAAACTTTCTATCCCATAGCAGAGTTCTCTAATAAAAAAACGGATAAGGAGAAATCCTGGAGACTGCGCTGCTATGGGAATTCATCTAGAATAAAACAGCTGAATAATACTAATTTTACTAATCATTTCTTTTTTTGAAGACAGTAGTTGATATAACTAGCTGTCAAGTCTCATATCTCTCTCTCTCTCTCTCATTCATTTTATTTATTTGTAAAACCATATTTTCAGATATTTTTAGTTTACTATTTTACTTAAATTCCTGCAAGTTAAAGGGGTTTTGGAGGAGAATGAGTTTTTATAAAAAAAAACTAATCCTTGATTTTATGTTGTAATCAAATTATCAATATCATTTTTTTTTGCAATTTTTGTTTCTCCTCTTACTCGATTTCTTTTTGTTTTTTTTGAAAAAAAGCTCTAAGAGTAAATTTCTATTGGCAAGTAATCTTTTTCGCATGCTCTAGCTATCACTCCTCCCCACCTACAAAAAATTATTACCAAAGCATTATGGATATGGCTTTGGGGAGTGAAATGTTAATTTCAACTCAATAATTCCAATTTTGATAGTTTAATTTTGGATTTCAATTCAAAGATATTTCTCAATATTTTTGATGTTCGTAAAAGATCTAGAAATAACTTTGTTTTTCATTTTTAGTTGGCTCCTTGACTAGAAAATGTAAGCACATTTTTGTCTAACAGTAATAATTTGCCCTTAATTTTCATCTTTTGTTTGTTGCAAGCAATTAAATGAAATAACTAGCTATTTTTAATGAATATTTTTTATAATAAATGTTCATTGATTTTCCTGATTTTGAAGCTCGCAAATTTAAAAATAAAGTAAAGAACTTTAAAGTTCTCCTGTCTTTAATTGAACACTTTAATTTGGCTATCAAATCACATTTCCAATTTTAAGATCAACGATGAGAGGGAGCACCCATAATTGCAAGAAGATTAAAAATCTATTAGCCTTAATATTCGCTCAGCACAGAATTAAAATATTTTTTTATAAAAATATCAAAACCAAATAGCATTCTTAGAGATTTTGTGTTTGCTGGCAAAGATAATAATATTTTTAAATGCTATCTTGAAGTGTTCCTCCCTTGCATGAATAAAATAAGAAAACTGAATTTGGCGGAAATTTTATTAATTTTATTTTTTGAAAGAACTGGATTATTTATTATGAGTTGCTGTCTCAATGATAAAGATAGTTCTTCACTAGAAAACAATCGAAGTATAGAAAGAACTCTAGGGATTATGCCAATGTAGGTAAGATATTGCGAATAAGATGCGATTGAAAATACCACATGGAGAAAGAAAGAAATTGAATATCTTAGTGAGATAGAGTATTTAAGAGAACAAATTCAAGATATTGTCAAAGTATGTGAGGATCAATACACACATAAGGAAATGGCTCTTAAGTATATGATTGGATAATATGACAGAAGCAAACATGAAGCCAAAGCATGTGACGATCAGAAACAAGTAGAATCAACGATCAATAGTAAAAACTAGCTTTATGATAATAATGAAATATCTCAGTAATAGAATAAATTGCTTACAGAAGCTGAAGCGAAAGAAACTAAGGAAATGAAAGAATTCGCAGATTAGAGAGAGGAATTAGAAAAACTAACATTCAGAAGAATACAATTGCAAGAGAACCTTGATTAGGAAAAAGACTGGTGTGATAATAGAATGCAAGATAATGTAATTGATCCTTTGATAAAGAATAAGGCTCTTTAAAGGCATCAACAAGTAGATAATAATAAAATTATCTACAACATTTCATAAGTTGAAACTGACGAAACAAGTGATAAATTTGTATCTCCTATTCAGAGACGTCTTCGGGAAGTTGACACAACACATACAACTGCAGCTGGCACAGTTTCTTCAAAGAATCTATCTTCTTCTTCTAAGAAACAATAAGAATAATAGTCTATTTATTTCACAACTGAGTTTAAAAAGAAGCAATATGATTCAGCTGGTTGTGTTGGTTATGAATCACCTTAACCAATAGCCAGCAATGCATTTGATTCGCTGCAAAACAAAGATGCAAGCGAATAAGTATTGAATATTATTTTTAAGCTTAGAAATGTTATGAAACTTAAAGCATAGTTACTATCGCCTGTGTAAAAAGATAAAGAGAGAATATATGCAGGAAAGGTTTTTGAGTAGTAGTTTGATTCTAAAATGGAGGAATTGTAGTGGTAGATTACTTCATAGAAAGAGAGGAAATCTTAGGAAATAGTAAGCACACAAATGGTATTATCATAAACTTATGTTTGAACAAATCAAAAAATAAATAAAAAATAATTACTTTTTCAGCTGTTTTAACATACAAAATTACTCAAATATCTATCTTTTTTGGTTTATTTTAAACTTAGAATTTGCAGTGAGGATATTTTATCTTGGAACACTTTCTTAATGAAATATAAGTATGAAGATAAATTACGTCAGCCAACTTGATGGTCTTAAAATGGAGATTTCTCTTATCTAAGTTAAGAACCAATTTATGAGTAATCCAGAGAAGGAGATATCTGAATAATTTTGCAAAGGTAATTATTTTTCTCTCACTCTAAGTAAGGACCTTCACTTGTCCCTAAATTACTGAACTCTTTTCAAATGTATTTTGTAAATTTCATTCATTCAATCTATTTATGTAAATGTATTTTAATATATTGTTTATGAATCTAAATTAAATAATAAGAAAGATTATGTTAATAATAATGTTGAGGTGCTAGTAGTTTTAAAACATAACAACTGAGCAAATAAGAACTAATATAATTTATAAAAAGGAAGATTTTATAATATTTCAAATAGGCTAAAAAAATCATTTTTTCATAATATTGATTCTGTTGAGCTTGCCAGATTCGGTAGGTAGGTTAGTTTATATCTGGGAGATCATTTTCAAACTAGCCTTTGATATAATATTTAATATATTTACCAGAGAATATCATCCAGAGATTGTTAATAGT
>Ga0302271_10000289_pt1 | contig 47357 bp, 34 predicted proteins | sample III_Bog_N1_1_FD_198767 | JGI IMG/M metagenome (GOLD analysis project Ga0302271, IMG submission 198767) | Peat permafrost microbial communities from Stordalen Mire near Abisko, Sweden - III_Bog_N1_1 | ecosystem: Environmental > Terrestrial > Soil > Wetlands > Peat | place: Sweden: Abisko...
CACAATTTTTGCATCAAAATTAGCTATTCTGTGTAACCTTCAATGAAAACTAAGAACAATAGTTTGAGTCCTCATCTTCTCCTCAAAATCCAATAACAGCATTTACCAATGACTAAACACCAGTATTAAGAGTTAAACTTGTTTTTTCTTCAGAAATAATCAGAGCAACAAATAAATTAAGAAAAAATCAAAACAAAATTTTATTCCTTAATTCCAATCATCAAAATCCATTAGTTCCCTAAAGTATTACTATGTTTTGATGTGTTTGCTATCCGCGTTAGCTGCCTTTATTAAAATTATTTGATTGTAGTTTGATTTAATATTTCGTTTTTAGTCCCTTAAATCTCAATTAGTTATCGAAAACTTTAAAAGAGCTGGCTTATCGCTGCAGCTATTATTCTCAGAATCTCCAGCCAACTTTATTTATTCTCCTTCCATTTTTTCTTCAATCTGGTCCTGCTGTTTTGATTCCGCTCGATTCGGGTTGAGGAACGGATTAAGAGCAGGATTGAAATTCAATGTCTCAATTTAAATTTTATCCATGAAATTCTTGTTTCCTTCTGCTTTGTTTCCTTCCTTTTCCTCTTCTTTCTTGAGCTTTTTCTTCATTTATTGTTATGATTCTAAATCTTCAGCATTCTCTAGCTTATGATATTCAATTGATGCTTTTTCTTTTTTGATTTTCTTTGCATTTATTCTAGCCAATTGAACCTACAATTTAGCCTTGAACTCTTCAATTTCCACCTTAGAAGCATGACTCAAAGTACCTTCATATGTCTTTCTGTACCCTAAATAGTATCAAATACAAATTAGATGCTGTATCTTCTCTTAAGATTCCCTATGAATTTCCTAATATTACTTGCTCTCTTCACACAATTTGCAGGATTTTTAAACAAAGAATCAAGTGATTACTCTCTTGTCAATCCTATCAACGAACCTCTAATAAGCACAACAAAACAAATTAGCTCTTAAATTTTGAGATGTTTCTCTTGCAAAATTAGGATTTAGAATTACAGCATAACGAGATCGAAAGATGACCTATGATCGAAATCAGCAGAAGCACTACTAGAAATAATAAGATTCTTAGCTTTCGTCATTTTTATGAGATTTATTGAATTCGCCAGCACCGTTCGCTTCCTTTGAGCATCTATGGTTCAGAAAACAATCACCAAATTAAATCCATATCCCTTTTCTCATTTCTAAAAATCTACCTATTATAGCTTCGGAGTAAGTTATTTCAAAGGAGATCCCTTTGCGAACTGCTTCTTGAATCCACCCTCTTTTAGGAAGAAACGGGAGTCTCTCACTCATCTCAAAACATAAGATATCGTAGTCCTTTTGGAAGAAGTGTCACAAATTTTATTAAGAAATAGTGCTAACAAAGCTCAATTTGATTATTATATTTGTCATCTTATGTACGTCATAATCAATGCAGAGTGAGTGGAAGACCTTTTCGTTTCTGGTTTTCACAGCAATCAGATCGTATGTTTAGAGAGCTTTGTTGGAGCGCTAAAAATTATAAGTTATTCAAGAAACAATTCCTATGAAAAGAAAAGCGAGTTTGATGCTAAAAGATTTATTTGCTTTATTTACAAGCTAAGGGAGAAACTTTCCGTCATTGATTTCTAGGGTAATTCGACGGAGTTATTCAAATTTTATGGCATCCACTTGAGTTTTTTGAATGTTCTATGTGCTTTCGATGCTTTTTTACAGTGTAGTTTTTTGGACTTCAGTCATTGCACACGGCTGTTTTTAGTAAATAAATAGAAGAAAAAGAATTGATAAAATTATTGACTTAATCGTAAGTAATTCTGAAGAGATTTACCTTGATTGAGATGCCCATGTCAATATGGTCGATGTTCAAAGCAGTACAAATATACCCATCTGCAAATAATAAGAGCCAGGATTAACAGATTAGTATAGTCTACTGAAGAATTATCTTTATGTAAAGTCATTTTGATCATGTTTTGAATACCTTGAATACAGCTAGTAAGAAGCGAGATGAATCTGAAATCAACAGCAGTATTTTTGACATCTGCACAACGCACATTCAGATCGTAGGACATTTCTGTTGATTGACACTAAGCTAAGAACTATTTCCAATGAAATCACGATAAAACAATTTGTGTTTTATTTTCTTTTCTGCTGGATTCAATATTAATAGATTGGCAGGCAGAAACAAGAGAATCAAAATTGCAGGCAAAACTAACACTTTAAGCAAATTTTGATATACTAAAAGGAAGAAGGACTAACCCACTCAAAAGGGAGTGCCAGTTCTAGATTCTAAAAAATATTAATAAAACCCCCTTACTAGCAATAATAGACTCTTTACAATGAGAAATCAAATTTCCTTATAACTTCAAAGAGTGTTTCAAGATGTGCATGAAAACAATAAAGTTATTTATTTTTTGTAAACAAGTTTTATTCAAATTATAAGATTCTTTTAATCAACTAATCTCTTAATTGCATTGAAGTTTCTGGATTTTCCATATGCCAATTAGGGGTTTTTTATTAAAACTTGTGACTAAATAAATATAAAAAGAAGGAAGAGGAAAGCAGCCATTAAATTGTTTGAGGTTTTTCATGATTATTCAACTAAAATAGAAATAAAATGAAGCAATAGAATTTTCAAAAATGCCTTGTTTTACAAATAATATGACATAAAAATGAAAGAAAATCTTTAGAGCAACAAAAATAATCATAAAAACATTAATAAATTTCTGATTTATTTCAGCAATATCAGAGCCATTCTTCTTGTATTTCCCTAAAAAAATATTTCTTTTTAATCTTCATCTTGAAGCATATTTTAGGAAAAATAAATAATTTGAGAATAGTAATAATGATTTTATATTTTCTTGCTTGAAGAAAGAAAAAAATCTGCTTCAAAAATATTTAAAAAAGCAAATATCACTGTTTATCTAGAACACATATTCTATTAGAAATAAACCTTTGGTGAGTGGAGATAACATGCTTGCCAAGGGAGTAGTAAAGCCTTAGCAAAAATGTTGCTATTATCAAAAATAAAAAATAAAATGGATTTCCTATTTGAATTCAATTTGGCAATTCATAATTAATAAGGAAGGTTTTTATATTGTACAAATCTAATAATTTCAGCTCAGTTCAGCTCTTTTTGCTTCATTTCCCACTGACATATCAAAGGGAATCAAACAGTTTATTCTCTTGAAAGATAATAGCAGCTTCCTAGTAGAATTCCCTCCAATCTAAAAAATATTGTTTCTTTGGTTTCATTTAAACTGACAAATGTCAAGAAAGCAACAAACTAATGACGTCTAAGCTATTATACAAAGGACTAAGTGGGAACCTGTAACCTTAAAAGAACGCTCATCAGATTTTGTTTTTAATCCAGTTGTAATGCAGTATTTATTTCTGATTGTCTGACGTAGGAGGATTAATTTAAAAAATCATTAGTTTCAAGGTGTTACATTTTAATGAAAACTTATTTAAAATACAATTCTTATCTCTCTCTCTCTCTGATCATATTCAAAAGACATTTTTTTTAAATGTTGTCTCATAGATTTTAGGATTTAAATCTTTTATTTTTAAGAAGAAAAGCTTGAATGGACTTCTTTTGATCTTTTTGGAACTTCACCAAGATTGACAACTAACTCAAAATATATCTGCCAACCATTATTTCCTATACTTTAAAAGGTTAAAACAAATCTAAAGACACCACCTCTGAAGAAATGAAAAACATTTTCTTTGATTTCCAGCACCTGGCCCTCTGTTTTTCTTTTTTTATTGCACACTTGAATCAAGAATATAAATCTTTGTAAGCTTTGAACACTGATGTAAGCATCAAAAAGGGGAATTTATTGATCTAAATGATAAAACCTTAATAACATTGGGATTCAATTTCTAAATAAAGTCCTGGGAGATGAGATTTTCCCTTGGAATCCCCTTATTAAATGTGTAGACTTTTAACCCCAAGAAGAATATCCAACCGATTTTTTGGATAGGAAAATTACAAATCTCATAATACATCAGCATATCTTGGCTCAAATCGACTGAAAGTTTATAAATTAGTTATTTCAAAGACACTCTTTGGGTTAGCCTGTGCTAGGTAATAATGCTGAGATGAGAATGTACAGCTTTCTTTATGCAGAGTTTATATTTAAAGGAGCTCTCATGCTGTTTGTAGTAACCTTTGAAAGGTTAAAGTTTATTATTAATTAATATCAAAGGGCTCTTGGATCTGAATAGACAAACCAAAGAGAAGAAATTATGATTCGGGAAAAGGAAGCCCTCAAAAAAGCACTGAGATTTCAGAAGAAATAAATATAATAATAATACCTAAAAATATAGAAATCCGTAAAATTGAAACTCTCTATAAACCTCGGAGAAAACATGAAACACCTCTAATTCACAGGGTTCCTGTTGCTTATTTCGCTAGTCTTAGCCACCGGAAATGAGCACTTGAGAAACTGTAGAAATATTTCAACAAATTCATCATCATCAACATCCTCATCCTAACTAGAATTACTTGATTTAAAAGGTGATGAAGGCTCTGTGCATAACCACCCTCACCACAATCCTCATATTCGTGAGCTTGAAGGATAAGCTGATCCATTGTTTACATTTGCTCAATAATCTGGATCATTTGTCTACCCATCGTATTTAGATATCAGCCTCAAAAGCGCTTATGAGAATATCTAAAGTGTGACTCTCGAAAATGAGGAAAATACAGTGTCAATTTTCATTCTCAGAAAAAATTCTACACTCATCAATTCCATCGTCAAAGGAGGTAAACTATCCATGAATATTATCAAAAGACTACTTTCCTTTTTGTTTTCCAGGAATCCCCTTTCCCTCCTTTAATTTATCAGAAATAAAAATAATAATTTTTCCCTGAAAATAATCATTTTTTTCTTTTTGCTTTTCCAAATACACAGGTCCTCCAGGAAACTACACCATCAAAGTGAAACTCGCTGATGGTACAATTCTACCCAGCAGCTCAACCTTTGAAATCCAAACGAAGGTCATATCTGTCAATCCAGTTGAAGGATCCATCGTAGGTGGTGTTATCCTCACTATTGTATGTGAAAACTGCAGCCCTCGTATCGAAGAAAACATAGTCACGATTGGAACTGCCAAATGCAATGTCATATCGGCTTCAGCAAAACTTGTGACTTGTATCACTGAAATTGACGCTGATAACAAACCAGACTTGGATATTTCTTTACCTGTGAAGATATCCAGTGGAGATTATTCTTCTACGCCCAATGACCCAGAAGCTACTTTTACTTTTCGTAAATACGATGAAGTTGCTTCTATCACATCTGTAGGGTCGAATCTTAAAGGGCTTGTCCGATAAGGTGAAACTGTTGTAATCAATGGGCTCAATCTTCAGATCGCCGATGAGACAACCGTTCTCAGAGTAGGTGAGTTCTAAATCAATATCTAAGATCTCAATCAAACACAGCTGAACTTCACTGTGCCATTCGACATGAGTCCTGAGAAGCAAATGTTAACCATTCACGTTGGTAAGAGAGGTGTCACAAACTCTTATGTACTCTATCCAGCTGTAAAGATGCTCAGCTCATAATGCTTTTTCGACACAGGAGCATACTTCTACCCTGATTATTATTTCTCCAACTCCTATCTTTACTTCGATATGGAGCTCACCAACTACGACTCAACATACACCTTCTAGGTGACTTTGGATGATACAACTACTTTGATCCCAAAAGTGACGTAATCCAGCTTAAATTAGAACTACATCAATGTCAGAGTTAAATTAAGCAGCGGGATCCCCTAACCTGTATACAGTAAAATCACAGCTGTTATAATCAGTGGACAAAACGCCTTGGAGACAAGTATTCCCTTGAATCCATCACAATTCGATAGTTAAAATTCGTAACAAAATATTATCCAAGAAATCACGTTCAGCGAAGATACAAAGGAATAAAAATTCATCATAAACATCGTTGGAACTCAGACAGATTTAGTCATCACACGTCTCTTACTCGTGAACGAGGATCAAACCGTGGAAATCTAGGGTTCCTCACCTGATAATTATCCCCTTTGGTTTTACTTTGACAGACCCACATCTAGATCATCAACTTATTATTTCCAAGGCTGCTCGAACTTAGGCACAATTTATTTCCCAGTCAGCCTCCCTGAATATGCTTATTTCAAGGACGTTACTACTTGGGAACTCATTGATAATCCATTCCCCGATGGAGTCATTACCCCAGGTTAGAAATTCACAGCTACATTCACCGATTTTGTCATAAGCTCCAATTTCTTAGATCTGAATTGCTAAGGCATTCACTACCCACTTTTCTTCACTGACACAACCGAAGATGGATATGTCTTCGATATTCCTCCTATTTTCTACTCTACAGACAAACAAAATCTTAGCAATTTCGGTGATACCTTAAATTGCTACTTGTATTTAAGGATCGGATGGGTTATAGCAAATGATGGTTATGTCTCGAGGCATATCTTTGAAGACAACAATTTCAAAAAACTTCAGGAGATCATTCCAGGCTGTTCGATGGCTTCTAAATAAACTTATTCTGTGAGATACTTGCAGAAGGATAATATCGTAATTACTCAGTTCTCCAAAGATACCATTTCCTATCTTGGAGGCGAAGAAATTATTCTTTATGGCTAGAATCTTAAAGATACCACTGTAGACAAGGTGATCGTCAAGATCAACGGCATAGTTTGTAATGTAGTGGAGACAACAACTTCTCAGATCAAGTGTGTCACTGGATTCTAGTAGTTCATACAGCTTCTGGATGCACCTATTGTTCTTGTAATCCAAGATGGCATCAGAGCTTAGATTCTCCCTGATCCTATTAACGTATCATTTAGACTCGTGGATCCCATACCATTCTACGGCTTCTTGGAATTCACAAACAACGCTAAGGTCTATATCCCACGCCATAACATCGTCTTTATGGATGATGAGGATATTTTCAAGGATAAAACTGTCACTTACGATAGGGTCTTAGTGGACGGATCTTGGGTATTCGAAGCGACAATGAATTACAAACTTGTCTGTAATCAGATTCTCGGCCTTGGAAGCTTGGTCGTTGGATCAGAGAATCTTCCATTCGTTGACTTTAAATTCACTTTGAGCACCACATAAACTTTCGATATCCAAACCCTGTCAACACACGGCGACTTAAGTGGTATCGTGAGCTTGCCTGCATCGATCCTAAAAGGGCAGAATAGTATCACATTAACTTCAGCTATTATCACAGGATAAAACTTCAAAGTTGGAGATAAACTAGTGATAACAGGCACAACTATCGGATCGAAAGAAGAATATTTAACCATAAAAAGTCTCACCGCAGATACTTTAACTTTCACTGAAGCTCTCTAGTATGACCATATCCTCGTCAGCGAAGACATAACCATGAAGGATTCCAGTGTTTATCCTTTCAAAGTGGCACCTTCTCTTGTGAAGATTACCAAGAATATCGTGCTAAATCTACTCAATAAGAACAGAGACACCTATGCGAGTACTCCATCAATGCGATACTTCGATCTCAACGGAGCAGAGTTCTATTTCACATAATAGTAAACTCAATCCACCTATAAATTCACAATATCTGCAGCTACGACTACATTCGACATGAATCTCTACAGCATTGGGTCGAATCCAAACTTTTATAATTCTTTCTATTTTTATCTGAAGAAACTCGATTCCTGCTTGCTCTTCGATTTCAACAATAACAACCAGCTATCCAGTGAATCAGTCTAAACTGCTACAAATAATATTTTCATCGGCAAGAACGTGCATGTTATGAGATTCTTCGCAATTTCGTTGGCGTTCACATCCAACACATTCTAAAGCACCTAGATTCAATTCTACCCAGAAGGAAGAGGGGTTATTAACTTCAGCAAGAATATCATGTACAACACCGATTACTGCTTGAAATTCATCAACTTTTATTATTATTATGATTCCTCAACGATCGAAGACAATAAATGTCTCTCAACTTAAACAGTTGTGTTAATAACGTCGGAATTTACCCTAAAAACAACCACAAAGTACAGTCTTGTAGCGTTAGATATCCGTTAAGCTGCTATCGAAATCGGGTATTATATCGGTTCAACAAGTTACCACTACAACCTCGAATAAAAAGAACAGAAAATGGTCTTCAAATCAGCCCTTGGGGATACAACAAATCTGGAGAACTCCCCACTTGCATTCACTTTTTCAATTGGAAACTACTACAATCCAATAGGTCTTGTGAACTTAGAGTTCATAGGGTTCAGAGGGTAAATCGTCTAAAGTCCATATTAATCATATTAAAATCTACTTGCACTGAAATAAATAAAGCACTCGTTTACTTCCAATTAGATTCTCTTAAACGCTGATTCCACACTCGTTATTCATGATATGGATGGCTCACTAACTGGAAGCAACAAACGAAGCAACATCTCACCGAATTCGTTGGGTTTTTAGTCATCCTCTTGCACTTTTGCTTTGACTTCTGCATCCATTTGCGAATCATATTTGAACCATGTCGGAGTGATATCGTTTTTGAAAAATAAAGACTCAACTAATGATTAGGCTCTCAAACTCAAGAGAACCAATGGAAATGTCCTTAGTGCTCCTACATATGGGTTTTTCGTTGTAAGTGGAGAGACTTATGAAGCTTAGTTAGTTGATAGTAATGGAGGGAAACTGAGCATCTACACAGTTTCGATGTATCAAGATTACAGTCAAGACAATAATTCCCTTGGATTTATAGTTAATTTCTTGCTCAAAGACAGTTACATCGACTACTATGTTGCATAAGTAAGCATTTCCACCACTGAAGAGCTTGCTAATATTTAACCGTCTCAAATCGTTGCGCCATAGAAAAATCCTTTGAGTTTAAATACCTGCACGCATGGATAAAATTCGGATTAAGGTACTTACATTCAAGTCTGCTTCAAACTAGCAACATAACCCATAACTCTTCAATTCTTGTATACTCCTGATGTCATACCTCAAAACAGCACAGATTCTTAAAGCTCAAGAAAATTTGAAGAACCCAATGATTGGCTAAATGCATTAGGAAAAACCACACAAACTGATAAACGATGGACAATTTAGTCTAACTGGAATATGGTACTCTCCAAAGGAGGTACATATGAAGTCCCATCGCTAGTTATCCAAGGATTACTTGAGATTACTGGCAGTGAAACCATCACCATCAACACCAAGGGGATTTACATTGGTGCTGGATAATTAAAAGTATCCTCAAGTTTCACAGGCAAACTCAATATTAACTTTGTCATAACTGATACAACCGAAGTTATCTTCAGAAATCCATATGTCGGAGGTAATAATCTCTACCAAGGAACATTCATGATATATAACAAGTTTATCATTGAAAACAACGACAGCACTGATGCTCTTTAGTATCGTGTAAAATCAGTCGTCGATGAGAATAGAGTACTCCTTGATGAGGCTGTCATGCTGAATGTAGGCGATGATGTCCTAATCGCATGCCCGATTTCAGGAAAATCCTAACAGACAACTGTAAAATCTTCTAAGAAAAGTGGCACAGGTATTCTCATTGAATTCAACAACCCCCATGGATATGCCTTTAAAGGTTTCGAGAAGATAACTATTTCGTCTAGTCAATATAAGCTCTCCCCATATGTGCGTATCTTAACGAAAAGGATCAAAATAGCCAATGCAAATATCATAGCAGAGAATTATGTCTTGCAATATCTCCCTTCGATTTAGGTTTCGGGTGTTCAATTCGAGAACTCAAGTATCCGTATGACACACGGAATACAGAATTTATCGATTACATCCTGCTCATTCTTAGATATATCTTCTACTATGACATCTTCGAAAGATTACTACATTTTCCTAGACACTCTCTACAACGAGTATGTAGGTACTTAACTCTCCCCAACGATTATCATAGCTAAAAATGCATTCTACAACAGAAAGCAAGGACTTCTAACTAATGCCTTAATGTGGTATTACTACGATAGGAATGTTTACCCAATTTACGATTACATGACAGTTCATTTGAGCATTTCCTTCACTGATAATTTCTTAGCAAACTTTGCAACTTCGGTCTAGTCTCCATTCACATTCAATTCCTTTTCAGGGAATATCTTTGTCGTAGCTTCGAATTCATGCGTCTCCACTTCAGCATGCTTCTCAGTGAATTCGAATTATTTCTATAAATGTGCAGGTATCGCTATTGACATGCCTAATTGCCCCAATCTCTTGCCGAACATCGTTGCACTGTCTGGGGCTGTGTACTCAAGCTCATCCGTGACGTCAATAAGTGGCTTTGTTTCGATTGGGAACAATAAACTGCAATCGACCCCACTCAAGATCACCGGATCAATCGGATCTGTAACTCTTCCTGTGCTCAGACTGACGATTTCCAATTCTTATTTCGTGGGCGATGTAGATTAAATCGTCTCTAGTGATTCTCCATGTGTTCCTAATAATCTAATTTCCCTTTTCACGGACTCTAATTCTACCCAATTAAGTGTCCCTGAAATATTCGTGAAAGATTCATACTTTGCATACTTCAAGTGCTCCAAAATCTTGCAAATCCCGAGCAGCCTCTATCTCTCCTCACTTACATTCGTGAATTCCAAGTGCCTTCACTGCTCGTATTCTAAGCTTACAGACATATTCGATGTCTAATCAGAGGTCTCTACGTCTTTGCTAGTGCAGGACATCAAAAGTAGCTTCTTCTCCATGATCCCTTTCATGAATCCTTCCACTTCTAAATCAACATTCATCACACAGATCTCTGATGCTCCTTACCTCAAATAAACCTCTTCCTCAGGCTTGTTATCAAGGCTCTTCATAAGTTAACTCAAATCTCCAGTTGTACCTTAATCCTTCGCTGTCACTGAGTATTCCTCTACACCTTCTACAACACCAGCCTACAACACACAGTAACTCTCCAATTCCCAAGGATCTATCTTAGTTCTTCCACTCAACAAGCTCTATAACCTCACTAGCAGTACTACACTTGAAAAAAATGCATTCCGTTTGTCTTCTCCTGGACTGCCTTCCAACAAGGAATACATTCAGATTAAATACAAACCAAATTCAAACAACGGATTAATGATTTAATAACAATACAAGACTTTGACCTCTTCTGTTGGTATGGATACTTCCAAAGGCTACAATATCATGAATCTTGTAGGCAATGACGAATCCAAGATAATCTGTGGTAGCTATGTCTATGATGTAGCCAATGATGAGTACTACATTGTAATCACAAACGAAGATGACTGCTTGATTAGGATTTTTGAATACTCTACACCGAAACTCAGTATTGTGATTCCAACACCTATTCTACCACCCCCTCCTCCAGAAGAATACAACATGTGCTTAGCTGAACGATAGAGACTTCACATCATCAAAAAGCTCAGTGAAATCCTTGGCATTGACAAGAGACGGATCAGAGTCATGGCTTAAAGCAATTCTGGTTCTTGTTCATTATCGAGACTTCTTTTAGAGGAAGATTCTCCAGATACAATAACATTAACAATTATCTTGGATTCCGAAGATAATTCTTTAGAAAATGGCTGTCTGCTGACTGTTGGTTGCTCAGGTGATTCAAAGTCTTCATCAGACAATCAAAGCATATTCTAGAAAATCTCTGTGAATCTGTAGGAGAAGGCTATGGAACTAGACTTCCCGATTCTATAATCTCAGTCGGTTTCGGCATCAATTACAAATTCCTGCAGTGGTGAAACACCATATTATAAAGATGGCTCATGTTCTGCTACATGCGAAGATGGATAGTAAGACATCAACAACAACAGCAAAATTATTTATTTAAAAAAAAAATTGTAATCTTTTTTTGTTGATTTTTAGCTTCATTTAAGGCTCAAACATATGTTTGAAATGCAATGCTGCTTGCAAGACATGCAGTGCATAATCGGAATATGACTGCTCTCAAATAGCACCCAGTACAGCATTGAATTGTGAAGATGGGTACAAAGAATTCACAGATAATAGTTCGAGCAAATAATATTGTGGAAAATGCCCTGAAAATTGTATAACATGCATAGAATCGAAATGCCCAGCTTCACCTTCACGCTGTAAAGAAGGATTCATCAATCAGAATGGATATTGCAGGACAACTTGCTTCTCAGGATAGTAAAAATATCAATAAAATGTCTTTTTCTTCTTCTTTTTTTTAAAAATGCCTTTCTTTTTGTTTTGCAGCTTCAATCTCAATGGAGTCTGTGTGAAATGCCAAGCAAACTGTGCTAACTCTTGTTCTCAAGGTACTTGTCAATGTTCGACTGGGTATTTCTTTAAGTCTTCCTCAACAAATCCTGTTTGCAATGCCTGTCCTTCGTTGTGTGCTACTTGCTCCTCCGAAAAAGTCTGCTTGACTTGTACAGAGGATAAAAACGAACCAAAACTACTTTGCCTGACTGAAAAATATATTGAACCAGCTGCGTCAACAAATAGTCTGCCTTTGATCCTTGGATTGACGTTAGGCATAGGCATGGGAGCTGTGGTGATTGGTTACATTGCTAAAACGTTCTTTGTTAAAATGAAGATGCAAAAATCGAGAATGTTGGAAGGAACAAAGTACACAGAAACGAACATTCTCTCTACAGAGCATGAACCAGAACATGTTAAGCATTTTGATATGGACATTCCGCAAAAGTAAACGAAGACTGGAGAGGATATCGATGCAATTCAAATATGATTTACCTTTAGAGTCATGAAAAAAATGAATCATTATTATTAATAATATTATTATTGCGTGTGTTTTTTTAACGCCATTAAAGACAGAAATTACAAATTTTCTAATTGCAGACTAACAAGAATACTGATTAACAGAGAAATTTTTACTTATTCCAAAGTACTAGGTATCTCATTTTCAAGTCATATTTTGATTTCTTAACGCGTTTTGTTTCAAAATATTAAATGATTGAAAGTTAAATATTTTTGAGATCATTTTTTATATTGAACAAGATATCTATTCTTCTTCCTCAAATCTTCTTTTGATTCTCTGAAATTACCCATTTGACGTTCATTGGTGAAATAACTGCAAGCACAAGACCCAACGCACTACATCCACCTTGAATGTAAAAAGCTGCATTCCAGCTGCTGACATGTTCCAATAGATAATATAAAAACAGACTTGCAACTGTCATGCCTTAAAAGAAAATACCAAGCATTCTCGTCCCGTATGTTTTCCCGAATACTGCGACTACAGCGATTGGGAGTACTGCAAATATCCCTTCGTTTCAAAATTAGCACAAAAATACTTGAAAATATAAATAAATAATATTTAATTGAATAATAACCTCCATAGCAGAAGTTAGATAGGCATGTGAGAATGAAGTAGAACGCCTTGCTGTATGATAGGCTAGGATAGAGAAATGCACACAGAGTGTTGATAAGCAGAATTGCATATATATTGTATTTAAAATGAATGTGTGCTTGGATAGGTCCCCAGACAATTCCGCTGAGCCCATTTAGCAAGCCAGCAACTGTTCCAACTAAAGTCAAGAAGGAATCATCGTTTATGAACAGCTACCCGTATGGTTTATAATTACCGATGATCATTGTACCGAAGTTACTAGCTAAAAACACAAACAAGAATACAACTATAAATGGAAGGCTGAGGATTCCTTGCTTCATCGATTAGCATTCATCACTAAATTGGATTTAATTTGAAGTAGTCGTAGGGATATTGTTGCCATTAAGTTGGTCAAGATTATTTTAGTTTTTCTCGAATGTTTCTCGATTTTTAATCGATGTATTCTTCTTGGTTTCTTGACATTTGTTATTCTGAATACCAAGACACAAGTCCTATGATTATTTTTTGTGAAATTAAAGAAAAACAATAACAAATCAAAATCTAATTAAAAAGTTGTAGAATTAAACAATCCTATTTTAGGTTTCTTTCACTGATTATGATTACATTTGAAGATTCGATAACATGATTTTGCTTAGCAAGTTCAATTCCACTTGGAATCTCAGTATTATTCACTTAATCTGATCCCACTTTCACAAAGGATTTCTCATTATACAGCCCATATGCAAGTACTACTAAGCAGCTAAACAATAATGCTAAGATCCTCAGCGCAGATGGAAGTTTATCTGACACAGACACTGGATAGAAATCTTAGTTATGTACGACTTCTTGATTATTTGGATTAATCAGCAGATACATGACTTACCCTGAAATCATGAGGGTGATACCATACACAGCAGTTACTACTCCACTCATGAGTTCAGTATGCTTCGGAAACATTCTGTTTGCCCATCACAAAACGATTTGTTTAATCACTAAAAATCATCAAAAATAACTGACTTGAAAACCCTGTCTACTGCGATGAGATAAGTCAGCCCAATGAAGAACATACCAGCCACAGCGAAAGTCACAGTAAATGAAATAACCGACTAAGCAAACGAAGAAATATACAAGGAAAAACCTGCTAGCAAGCCAGAGATCAGTATTGTTTATTTGAATCCAATGTAATATGCGCACATCAACCCAAATTGAATTCCAGTGTTCTTTGCGAAAGTGTACCAGAAAAATACAAGATTCATACTGCTGAGGATTAGGGATCGATCGTATATTCGCAAGTAGCTGTAAACGTAGACAGTGATTATCCCCCAGATGTTTTAGACACTGCAAAGCCAGAGGATAATGATACAGGAGACACAATTCAATACATCATGTATGTTCATTAGGGGAGGGGGGGAGGGGATATCAGGGAGAATACCTCCTCAAGATAATCTAATAGAGAGAGAGAGATGGATATGAAATTGATGGAGATTTAAAAAAAACTTATTGATGTTGTGTGTTAGAGAATAACGAATATTTCTTTGGAATTTAAATTAATTTGATTGTTTTTCTTAGTGATAAAGTACATGTCACCAGTAACCGGAAATTAAGATATTCCATTTTATCTTTTGCTGAATTAATACTTAATTTATTTTTAATCCTATTAACCCATAAAGGATATTTTTAATTGATATTTTTGAACTCTTTTGAGGCAATATTTAAATCATTTAAAGTGAAAGGAAAGAATATAAAAAACACAAATTCTTAATTTTAGTTTAAATAGGGGGAAAAGTGCATCTTACTAAGACTAAAATAACATATTTTTATTTTCAGGCACTCATTAATAATTTCTTGTAGCTACTTTTATCCCTTTCTTTGTGAAATATTTAAGTATTTTCTATTGTTTTTTTTTGAAGAATAAAGTTGTCCTTTTCCTCATATCTACTTCTATATTAACATAATGTTTAGCACTTTTTTTCTCTCTCTTAAAATTGTTAGTCTTAAGTGTGTCCTTCTTAATCATTCAGATCTATCAAATTCCCTGATATTCTTTAAAATTATAATTCTTAATCCAGTAAGAAAAAAATATCCTTCCATTCTACAATCCCAATCAAAACTCTCATTTCATAATTTCATCATTTTACTATCTCTATCATCAAGCAGCTTGTTATAATTTTTAACAATAATCTATTGGAAAACCAAGTAATCACAGCTTGGATTCCTCCCCTAATCACTAATAACTTCTTGAAGACATACATTTTATAGACTTTCCTTCGTATTTTGCAATAAAAACAAAGATATTTGAATTGGAATTTTTGTGAAATATGCAAAAAGGCAACAAGGTACTCAGAATTAATGAATAACAAAAATACCTCCAAAGACAATCAATATTTTCCTCCCAGAAAAATCCATAGTTGGTCTCAGTATCTTGATAAAGATGTTTATTAACTCTTGTTTAGAAATGATAAAGGCTTGAGAGATATGAGTTCTGAGGATAACATTCTAAATAAAAAAGAAAGGAATACAGCAAAATAAATAATTCTTTATTTTTCATGCAGACTTTAGAAAAATAGTAAACAATATTAATAATCTACTTATCAATGCACATTAGGACTTCTAAATCTTGGTTTCTCATTGCTCTTCGTATTTTAAATCAAATCTTTTTTCTTTTGAATATTTCTTGTGATTTTTGTTGGTTGATTTCTTCGATTAAATGAAAAAATGTATCTGCTGTATATTTGTCTTGTTTTAATCGAAAACCTTGTAGACAAATAAGATACCTTTTCTTAATTTAATACTGACTGGCGGCTTTGGATTACTTGAATCTAATCAATGAGCTTTCATTTAAAAGTCTTCATTACTTTTTTTATTAATCTCTCATAAATAAATTAATTTGACTCATTTGGGTGGGGGATATTTATAATAATCTCATTTTTATTTGAGTTACTACAATTTGGATGATCATTCGAGTTTGAGAATCCTGTGGTATATTGTCTCTCTGGTAGAATCGAGTCTCATCCCCATGAAACAATAATCTAAAAAGAAGAATTCCCCAAATACAAGGGAAGAAAAAAAAGAAATCGAGAGGGGAAAAGTTTGAGAGAGCTCAACTTTTGAAGAATTATAAATCAGAAAAAACAAAATCAAGAATCGAAGATTTTTATTAGTTTTGTTTGAAAAAAGTAATGAAACACCATACTGTTTACTTTCTTTTGTTGTGTACGTTGCTCTGCGTACAAGGGCTTCATGCCAGAAGTAAAATTATGGATCTTTATTGTAGAGATGTTGTTTTTTGATTTTGATTTTCGACTTCAAAAAAGATGAGTTTGAGATATCAGTCAGTGGAGTGGAACTCAGCTAAGAGAAGAATACTGTTCAACTGGAACTATCCAGCAGCTTAGAGGACCATGACTGCTAGAGTCTCTTGGTAGCTTCGACAGATCAAGTTCTCCTTTGCTAAATTGGAAGTAAACAAAACAAAACCCAAAAAAAAGATATGTTGGATTTCAAAAAATCTTTATTCAATAATTCAAGAAATAATTTAAAGGTTTTAACTTGAATTTAATAGTAAAACACCTTATTGGATGTGTTAAACGGAACTGATTATTATAAATAGCACATTGAAATACCCATATTACATGATTTATTAACTCATTTCTTCCTTTGATTATTTTTTCTCTCTTTATTTTTTTCTCAGAAATATCCTCAAGATTCGTAGAGTGTTAGATACCTCTTATCCCCTTGAATGTTTCAGATAATGAAGAATTTCTCTCTCAGAGTTGTTAAGTTAAATGTGAAGAGCTCTGTAGTGAATTATAGGCTTCATCTTCTCAAGATTATCGCTCGCTTAGCACAGCACCTTTTTCATTTACACCTTTATTCGCTTCATACATCTATCCATCGTATCTAACCATCACTCTCAACTAGAAATACGAGACTATTAAGAGTGTCTATCTTGAAAACGACAAAAACACTGTGGAAGTATTCATTCTTAGATAGAATTCTACTCTCATCAATGCCATCGTCAAAGGAGGTAAGCATAACGTTCCTTTTACTTTCTATCATTAAATTATATTATTGCATCTGTATTTTATCTTTTTAGGTACTCCTGGTGACTACACGATCAAGTTGAAGCAATCCAATGACGCAATAATATCTAGCGCTACAACCTTCTCGCTATCTATTAAAGTTATGTCAGTTTCCCCAACTGAAGGTAGCATCAAAGGAGGAGTTATTCTAAAAATCGTCTGTGCAAATTGCAGTCCTCGTCTGGAGGAAAACATCGTGACCATTGGGGATGCTACATGCAAAGTCATCACAGCTTCACCGAGCTTGCTCACATGCATTACAGAAGTTGATAGCGCTCATAAACCAGATCTAGACACTCCAATAGCTGTTAAAATATCCAATAATGCAGGCGATTTCTCCATCTTAGCTGATGATTCTCCGAAATTCACATTCAAAGAATACACTGAATCTCCTACTATCGCATCTGTTGGCTCTAACCTCAAATGGATTGTCTTGCAAGGTGAGACTGTCATTATTTCTGGATCAGATCTCTAGATCCCTGATGAAACTACTGTCCTCCGAATCGGTGACGAAGAAATCTAATACTCAGCTCTTACTCCTCAATAACTGAGCTTCATAGTACCTTTCGACATGACTCCTGAGATGCAGCTTCTGACTATTCATGTAGGCAAGCGTGGTTCAACTTCTCCCGCTTATAAGATTTATCCATCCGTGAAATTAATGAGCTCCCAATGTTTCCTAGAAAATGGGGCATATAATTATCCTTATTAGGTATCATTGACCAATGCATATTTGTATTTCGATATGAATCTGAGCAGTTATGATCCCTCCTACACCTTTTAAGTCACCTTGGATGACGATGTAATCGAAGCTAAAGTTACATAATCAGCAACAAATAAAAATTATGTAAATGTCAGATTACCCTGGAGTTAGCTTCAATAATAGGACAAACACTATTCTAGCATAAATGCTGTTACTATCAGTGGGTAGAATGCCCTTGAGACTCCAATTGCCTTGACTGCTACAGCATATAATAGCTAGTCTTTCTCACAGATTATCATTTCGGGTGTAACTTTTTCAGAAGAACCAAATGGTGATCGTTTTGTAGTTGCAATCTCCAGTGACTTAGATGGTTTAGTAATAAAGAGACTACTCCTGGTAAGTGAAGATGCTAGTGTTGAAATCGAGGGTAGTTCCAATGAACTTTGGTTTTACTTTACCAAACTTTCGTATGGGAATACGTACTATCTTTAGGGCTGCTCAAATCATGGTACGATCTACTATTAACTACCAGAACTGCCTAGTTATGCATACTACTCCACTACCAATAATTGGGAACTCGTCGATTCGCCTTTCCCAAACAATGTGATAACTCCTGGATAGACATTCAGCGTACGTTTTTCATAATTTGATCTTAACTCCGATTTCCTGAGACTTTCCTGCCAATCATATTCCTATCCATTATTTTGGACTGGATCCACAGGAGATAACACATTTTCTTTTGAAATACCGCCAATATTCATCTAAAGATATGGGAAAATCGATTTTGGAGAATAATTACCTTGCAACTTGACTTCGATGAAAGGATGGTCAACAACCTATGATTATATTATCACCAGGCATATTTTTGAAGAGCCTTCAAATTTCGAGTAACTGAATGATTTCATCAGTAGATGCACATCAACATCTTCATCTAGGGCTGTGTTTTACCTGGAAAAAGACAATATTCTCATAAAAAGCTATTCAAAGGATACTTTTTCATATCTTGGAGGTGAAGAACTGATTTTATATGGCACAAACCTGAAACAGACAACGATCGATTAAGTTGAAGTTAAAATCAATGGAATTTCCTGTGATGTTGTGGAAACTTCTACAACGCAAATTAGATGTGTTACAGGTGCTCAACCTGTCATCTAGCTCCTTGATGCTCCTTAAGTGTTAGTCTACTAGAATAATGTGAAAGCACTGCTTATCCCTGCTCCAATTAATATCGCCTTTAGATAAGTCGATCCTATCCCTTTTTATGGGTTCTTAGAATTCAAAGAAAACTCCAAAGTTTACATTCCTAAGCATAATATTGTCTACATGGATGATGCAGCCTTATTAAGTGATAAGACTGTTACATATGATCGCGTTTTAGTCGATGGATCTCTGGTTTTCGAAGCTACCATGAATTACTCGATTATCTGCAATTAACTTCTAGGTGTAGGTAGTATAATTATTGGTTCTGAAACTGTACCTTTCAAGGATTTCACGATGAAGCTCAAAACGATTTAAACCTTTGACATAGGACAACTCAAAGCATACGGTGATCCCACCAGCAGCATCGTGAAATTATCAGCTTCAGCGTTGAAAGGAACGAAATAGCTTTCTGTGAGTTCGAATGTACTTTCACCATAAAAATTCAAAATTGGTGATAAAATCTTAGTCTCTGGAACAACGCTTGGATCAAAAGAGGAAATCCTAACGATTGAGAGTCTCAATGCCGACTCCATTATTGTTACAACTTCACTGGAATACGACCATATTGTGATAGACGAAAACATCTCCTTGAAGGATAATTCTGCTTATCCCTTCAAAGTTGCACCATCTCTTCTGAAGCTTTCCAAGACAGTCATTCTCAATCTTGTGAACAAAAACAGAGACACATATGCTGGATCACCTGACAGCAGACTCTTCGATATCCATGGTGTCGAATTCTATCTGACACAGCAATAGTCCTAGAATGGTTATGCTAGCACATTAATCGCTTCTACATCGATCTTAGATATCTCCATGTATTGCAATAATGTTAACCACTACCCATATTATCCATATTAGATGAAAATCTAATCCCTCGATAGCAGTCTATTCTACGATTTCAATAAAAACCAATATCTTGATATTTCTGGGTTTACTTCAGTAGCTACAAATAACCTCTTTATCGGGAAATCACAGTATATCCTAAACCTTGCATATGCCTCCTTAAACTTTTCCTTCAATTCCTTTCAGACCACATCCATTTATCTTAGACCGCATGGATAAGTTAATACTTTTACGGACAATCTAATCTACAACACCGATTATTGTCTGAATTTAAACGGAAATTATCAAGTGTCCGCTCCCATCGGACTCAATAATAATCTGTGTTTCTCCTGTAGCACAGCTGTTTCGGTAGCGGCGAACTAACGAATTGAAAAGACTAAGAAATACAGCCTTGTTGCAATGGATATCTCAAAAGCTGCTGTGGAGATTGTTTCCGTTGAAAATGATTATTATTAGTAAGATTACGAGTTGATGAGTCTTGGGATGGTGTTCAAAGCAGTAGGAGCAGGAAAAACAAATGATAAGAAGCCTTTTTCATTTTTAAGAAGTACAGCAGATAGATATGAGGCAATTGGAATCAAAGATGCTGAATTCATAGGTTTCACAGGGAAGATCACCAGTAGTGTTTCAGTCCTAGGAATTCAAAACATGCTGTAACTGAATGCAATCTAGAATGACTTTCCTTCTGCTTCTTCGGTGTTTTTAGATTCTGATTCTAAGAATCTTATTATCTATGACATCGATGGATCGTTCTTGAAAAATAGCCATAAAGGGAATAATATCTTCTCGAATTCTTTGAATCTGCAGTCATCATCATCCTCTTGCTAAGTGCTGTCATCTGGATTCTCAGTTTGCTAGAATTATCTCCTTCATTTTTATTATTTTTTCTTGCTGAGAAATTTGGAAGGGTCTAATCAAAATATGAAGTTCAAACGTACCAACGGTAATATCATCGATGCATAATAATCAGGGTTCTATTCTGTAAACGGGGAATCATATGAAGTCTCCTTAGTTGATGATCAAAATAAGGCCCTTTCCTTGAATACTTTCTCGAGCACGATTGACTACAAATAAAATGATTCTCTAGGCGTCTTATTGAACTTCTAAATCAAAGAAAAGTTCATTGACTACTTTGTTGCGAATACTGCGATTACTTCAACTCAACAGCTCGCTGATTTGACTACTGGCTAATTTATCGCACAGTCCACAACACTTCTGAAACTTGAAACCTGTACACATGGATAAAATTCAGATTAAGGTACTTTTGTGCAAGTCTGCTATAAATCGACGAACTCACCATTAACACTTCAATTCCTTTTCACGCCTGATGTCGTCCCTTAAATAAGCTTAGAGACAGCTACCAGCACTAGGCAATTTGAAGTACCAAGCAGTTGGGTTAATGCGTTAGGAAAAACAACCTAAACTGATCTAAGATGGACAATCTAATCTAATTGGAATATGGTACTCTCCAAAGGAGGAATCTACGAAGTACCATCGCTAGTTGTCTAAGGAACTCTAGAAATCACTGGTAAAGAAGATATCACTATCAACACCAAGGGAATCTATATTGGCGCAGGTGTTATCAAAGTATCTTCGACTTTCACTGGAAAACTCATGCTGAACTTCAAAATAACAGATCCATCCTAAGTGATCTTCAGGAACCCATTCGTTGGAGGAAAGGATATGTATCAAGGTACATTTGCAATCTACAATAAGCTGATTATCGAAAATACCGATACTGATACTGTGCCATATAGGATAAAATCCGTAATCGATGAGAATACGCTACTTCTAGAGGATAATGTCACACTTGCTGTTGGCTTGGATATTATCTTTGCTTGTCCGATCACTGGACAGACCCTGCAGAGCACGATTTCATATTCAAAGAAAAGTGGTTCAGGTACTTTAGTAAAATTCTAGGAAAAGCATGGGTATACTTTAGCTGGATTTGAGAAAATCACTGTCTCATCCAGTTAATACAAGCTCTCACCTTATCTGCGTGTTTTGAATAAAAGAATTCACATTTCAAATGCGAATTTCCTCGTCGAGAACTACGTTCTTTAATACATCCCTTCAATGTCCATTTCGGGGGTATAATTTGAGAATTCCAGCATCACTTTGACACACGGAATCGGTGATATTTCGATTAGTTCCTCTGCGTTTTTGGATAAATCGTCCGATTTCAGTAGTGGTTCGAAGGACTTTTTCATTTACTTGGACTCCCTCTACAACTACTACATGCCATAACTCCTGAATCCCTCAGTGAAAATTGCAAAGAATGTGTTTTTTGGTCGAAATAACATCATCTCAGTGAATTCCATGAAGTACTTCAGCTACGATAAGTAAATCAAAGAACTCGAAAAGGACATGAAAGTTAGTTTAACTTTAGAATTCACTGGGAATTTCGCAGTGAAGGCCGCAACAGCTGTAACATCTTCACTTGGATTCACTGCATTTTCAGATAATATCTTCATCAAAGCAACTGAATCATGCGTCTCCAGTCCAATCTGTTTCACATTAACTAACAATTAATTCTTTTAATGCGTAAATGTTGCAATCGATATCCAAAGCTGCAAGAGCATTTCTTCCAATTTCATTGCTATGTCAGGAGTAATCTACTCAAGCGCATCGGTGACGTCTATTAGCGATATTGTCTCGATTGGTAATGGCAAATTGCAATCTCAGCCGATCTCAGTGACTGGAGGTGCAGAAATTCTTCCAAAACTTAGTTTGACAATTTCTGACTCGTATTTCGTAGGAGATGTAAATACGATCATTCCATCAGATGCAGCATGTGTTCCAAATAGCACTTTACTTTCGCTGTTCGCCGATTCTGCTTCAACAAAGCTCGCAGTGCCTGAAATCGTCATAAAAGATACATTCTTTGCATATTTCCAGTGCACAAAACTCATCTAAATTCCAAGCTCAGATTATCTATCGTCGTTGACATTCATCAACGCTAAATGCTTGCATTGCGGTTACAAACAGCTTTCAGATGTTTTAGATGTTAGTTCTGGGACGATCTCATCGTCTTTATTGGTGCAAGATATTAAGAGTAGCTTTTTCTAGAAAATACCCTTCGCTCTTGCTACTTCAAGCTCCAAGTAGACAGTTATAACTTAATCCTCTGAATCACCTTATGTGAAGTTATCCTAAACATCTGGTATTCTTTCGAGATTATTCATAACTCAACTCAAGAATCCGTTCACAGAATAGACCTTCACAGCTGAAGAAACACCTACTTATAATAATCAAAACCTGTTTGGGCAAAAAGGAGCTGCTCTCATTCTCAAGTTAAATCAACTTTACACCTTCAGCAGCAGCACGATCCTTGAGAAAAACGCATTTAGATTATCATCCCCGAACGTGCTAACCAAAGAATATGTCCAACTTAAATACAAGCCCAAAGACAGGAATGGATTACTGATTTAAAAATTGTACACTACACTTCTACCCACTTCAGGGCTAGACACAACACAAGGATTTGGTATACTCGATATGGTCTAGAAGGATGAATCCAAGATCGAGTGTGGAACGATGGCTTATGACGCGGCTAACGATGAATATCATATTATTATTACAGGTGATGATAACTGCTTGATTAGGATCTTTGAATATGCCACACCGAAGCTCAGTATTGTGATCCCAACTCCTATTCTCCCACCTCCTCCTCCCTAATAAGCACATTTATGTTTAGCAGAACGACAGCGGCTTTATGTTATTGAGAAATTAAGTGAAGCATTAGGTATTAGCCCGAATCGCATCCGAGTCTTAGCGTAGAGCAATGCAGGTTCTTGCTCGCTTTCCAAGAGACTCCTTGCAGATGGAGATTCTGCAGAGACTCTTTCATTCACAATAATTGTAGATTCTGAATCTAACGCAAGTGATTCTACAAGTGAAAACTGCCTGCTCAATCCTTCATGCACGACTCCATAGAAATCAGCTCAAGATGCTTTGTCTTAAGCTCAAAATATGGCAATTTTCTACCAAGCCGAATCGCTTCAGGTGAAGGCACTTGAAAAAGGGTTAGTAATAAATTCAGTGTAAGGAATCTTACCATCCCTCGCAACCCCATGCACTGATGGATAAGTATACTAAGAAAGCGTATGCTAAAACTCATGCAATGATGGATTGTAAAACATTTATATTTGGCTTCATTTTTTGAGAGAAAGAGATAATAAATTTTGATTTTTTGTTTAATTTTCAAATAAAAAACAGCTTTCAACAAGGAGATTACTGCGTAAAATGCCATTCTTCTTGCAAAACATGCAGTGGGCAATCAGATCATGACTGCAAAGACTCTGCGACAGTAGGTGAAAAAGATTGCGCCACTGGCTACAAGACCTTCACTGATTCCAACTAGAAATACTGCGGGAAATGCCCTGAAAACTGTTCAACATGTCTGGTATCAAAATGCCCAGTTGGATCTTGCAACGGCGGATTCGTTAATCAAAATGGTTACTGCAGAACAAAGTGCACTTCAGGATAGTAAGAATGATTAAATAGAATCAATTAATATTTTTATATTTCTGGTTATTGTAACTTTTTTCCCTTTTTCTTTTGTAGTTTTAACCTCCAAGGTATCTGTGTGAAGTGTCAATCTAATTGCTCTGACTCTTGCTCTTAGGGTACGTGTGAATGCTCGACTGGATACTTCTACAAGTAATCCACAATAAACCCTGTCTGCAATGCATGCCCTTCGTTATGTGCTACTTGTTCTTCAGAGAAAATCTGCTTGACTTGTCTTGACACAGACAATGAACCTAAACTACAGTGTTTAACTGAAAAGTACGTTGAATCTGCAGCATCAAGTAATAGTTTAGGGTTGATCATCGGGCTTACAATAGGTATTGGGTTTGCAGCACTGGTAATTGGGTTTATTGCGAAATCTTAATTTGCAAAACATTTACTGAAGAAGTCTGCTAAATTGGAATAAGCTAAATACTCAGACACACATGCTTTATAGTCCAAAGAAGAGATGTTCAAGCAGAAAGAAGAAGAAATTAACAATGGCAACAATAATAATGCTAACTAAGAGGAAGAAGAAAGTCCACTTGGAATGATCTAGATATGATAGACTCTCACTGACTGTGAGCATAAACTGAATATCCTATATAAAACTAATATTTTTTTAGAAGTTGAAACTGATTTTATTACGTTTCGTTAAAAGCAAGAAAACAAATAAGATAAATTGCCATTTGAAATGGATTATTGTGATTAAAAGAATGGATTTGTTGGCGATGTGAGTCAAATAAAGAAGAAAAAGTTACAATTTATTAATAAAAAAGGTAAATATTTCTTCAAATAAATTGCATTATTTCAAAGTAAGTTAGTAATTGTCTTTAACTATCCAGCTCATCTCAGTTCTACCCTCATGAGAACTTCATTTCTTTGCTAAGAACAGTTATCGGTATGTAGACTGTTTTATTTGTTTTAGTTGATTTGGACTGTTTCAAAACAAAGTGCATTTCTGTGCTTGGATCTATCAAAAGGTATCTATCAGAGTGTTTCACTGATTGTGTCAAAGTGGACTCCTCGTCATTCAGTACTTGCTTCACTTACTCGAGTATGTACTTTTTAATCTAAGTACTAGAGGCATTCATTCCAAATCTGTTTAGTAATCTCGTCTCCCAGTGATTATTCTGTAATTAATTGCTCTCTCGAGATCGTACTGTGAATGTATCCGAGAATAAATCACTGTTGTTATTTTTAGAAGAAGAGGATTGCTTTTTAGCAACTGTTGGATAGATGAATTCAGAACCTTCATTGTTGGTTTCAATTTTTTTCAATGCGACTCTTTTCCTTTTTTCACTGCAAATACTGGGAGTTTTTTAACTTTTCTTAGATGAGGAATTCTTAAAGATAATCTAATCATAAGCTAAACTGCTTGATTATGAATTAGCCAATTGTTTGCTGGTGATAATTTGATTATTTCCTTTAAATATTTTTTCATTTTAGATTCCAATATTTTCTTAATAAGATTCATTTTCTTCCTCTAAATCTAAAATATTAATTCTTTTTGGACCATTTTTCACCTCAATCAATCTCTAATTATAGTTTTTTTCTGGCTTATTCTCTAGAATTTCACTAAAATTCTCTCCATTTCCTTCACTTTTAAGCTCCAGAAATTATTCCTACAAATCTCCTATTCCTATTATCTCATCATCTTCATCCGCCAATTCTTCATGGTAAATCTCCTTTCCAAACATTGATTTCATCTCATTAAATGCTTGATCTCCAAATTCACTAAATATCTCCTCCATTTCTTTAAATTCACTGAAAAACAATGGATCATCTTCACTTTCAACTATCGCTTTCTCAATCTCTTATTTTTAAGTTTTCATTTTCAACTCCCTTAATCTCAGTTCTTAAGCCCTTTAAATGCTGAACACTTTATCCGATGAAACAGGTAATTCAATGAGTTCTAGCGCTCTTGTTATTCTTCTTAAATCAAATTCTTTGTCCTCAGATTTTACTTTATTTTCTAATATCTCTTAGGAAAACTCTTCTTTTGTTTTCACATTGCCACCACTTTTGAGCATTTACCCATATTCGACTAAATAATTCAAAGCGGTTTCTGATATTTCCTTGTCTGGTTCATTCACTAGACGCCTTACCATGTTCTGAGAGTCAAATAAATCCACTGCCAGATCCCTTCCTTTGTTATCCAAAGATTTGTAAACAATCTATTCTCTATCAGCTTATTTCTCATACGGATATATTCTCCCATTGGCTTTAATCTATTCATAAGCCATTAGTATTTCTTCGATTTATCTAGAGACAGCCTCTTGCTTATGTTTAATTGCTATCTTATTTTTGTTCTTTTTGTTGTCCTTTTTTGGTCTTTCTTTCTGTGAAAATAATCCAACTTTCTTAATGATTTTCTCCTTTTTGTCTTTCCAAAATGATAAGACTTCATCAGTAGACTTTAGCTTCAAAGAATCCTATGTAAACTGCTTTATGCCTTCAAAAGAAATTTCAGATTTGTAGACTAAGAACTAAGCAATAGATTCTAGATTGAAACTTGTAGGACGCCAGAGTTTTAGAGTGTTACCTGGGTTCTTGTCAGTTAAACTCTTAACACATTCGATAAATAACTCTGATTTAACTGCTTCGACGAATGTAATCTCATAGCAATTATCACCAATCTACTCTTCTTGTTTAATAACTGCTTCAACCCATTCATTTTCTCTCTCCACAAAAATCACATTATTCTAATCAGTTAACTTTTATAAATTCCACTCAAACGCCATAAACGTAACAGTAAGTTTCCTTAGATCACTACTTAAAATCAACCCCTACACTTGCTGGTTCTCTATCTCTAAAATACGCTGCTTAGTATCCCCATTGAGGTTCTACGGGAACTTCACTGGTTCTCTTTCAAACATCTTTTTATCCGCTTGGAAGATAATATCATCTAAATTATCCACAGTTATCGCTGTAATGTGACATATACTGAAATGCAAAAATGGCTCTTTTATGATAATCCATGTACCTTCTTAGATGGTAATATCCTGAGATAGGTTAAGAATTGTTAATTTCACTCCTTGCTTCTTAGAATCACTCACTACAAGTTCATGTTTCTCGAAGATAATCTACGAATTTGTCGCAGCTTTCACTAACACATAACCCCCAAGATTAACTTGAAATTTCAAGTTAGTCAAGAACATTGGTGTCATATACTTCAAATGGCTAGCTGAGAATGCAGACCACTTAATTTACATGAAATTATCAACGTATCTAGCTCCATCTTTGTTCAAATACTTTTTGTTTATGCATTTTGTGAAATCACTTTGAAGTTTAATTAAATGGTTAAGCTTGCATCCATTTCGCATGTACTCAAACGACCTCTCGTAGGGTCTATTCATATCGTGAAAAAACTTCATTCTGTTTTTTTCAAAGTTTTCTTCACCCATTTGTAGACGCAAGATTATAATCTCAGGAGTGTTATCCATGACTTCTATGGAATTCACCATTTTGTAAATTTTGAAGTACACTTCTTTTTCGTACCATTCGAAGGGGCTATCCCAGGGAATACCTTCGTCTCTCTTGATTAATGTAAGTTCTATCCCTTTAGCAGGGAGGAATACCCATGTTGATTCATCGGGCAGGATTAATTTCTTGAATTTTCCTTCGAATATTGGAAGAGTAAATTAATAGGAATTTATTTCAAATTGATTTTTTTGGATTGTGGCATTAATGCGGGTTCCATCCATCGGCGGGCAAGGACCTTTGCATGTGCTAGCTTGCCAAGCGAAGATAATGTAGTCGATGTTGAAGAGGATTTTTATTTTTGTGTCAGTCTGAGACCAAGTGAATTGATTAGGAATAATTGTGGATTAGCTCATAGATTGCGTGTACTTTTTTACTTTTTGCTAACTTTTTATGATTTAATATTTTTTATAATTAATATTGATTGAAAAAAGAGGAATCTGGAAGAAGAGCTATATTTTAAGGAAAGTAAGTAGAGATAGTATTTTTGGATTTTAAAGTTTAATTCTAGTTAGATTAAAAATATTTCTGCCTTTTTGGAGGGATATCTGAGTTAACCAATAAAATATTAGAGTTAGATGATTTTTTTGTGGTTTTTCAAGTTAAAATCAATTATTAGAATTATCCAAAAAGAAAGAAATTCTGCTGAATGCTTAATCTTCTAAGCTCACAAAAAGAGCAAATTTAAATGTGATTTCTCATTCCTTTTTGTTATCAGATTTAATATGCTTTGTATCATTGGTCCCAGAACAGATCTTTTCTTCTTAAAATACTCAAACTTCCTTTTCTCTCTGTTCTTTTAAAATACCACACTTCTAAATAATATTCTAAAAGTTTTTGACATTATTTTGATGTTTTAAAAATAACATAAACATTTATTTTAGGCAATCAGCCAAATCACATGATATAACATTCATTTAAACTTCATGTCATTCGTGAGAACAGTGATAGGTACATAGAAGATCTTGCTTGTCTTAGAGGAGTATGTCTATTTGAGCAGAAAGTGTACTTTCATCTTGTGATTTACTAAAAGATATCTGTCAGGATGTTTAGCTGATTAAACCAACACCGAAGATCCATCATTAAGCGACTCCTTCACCTGCATTAATATGCATTTCTTAAGAGAAGCGTCTTTGACATCTATTTTGAATCTCTCTTAATATCGCTATTTCCAATGTTCGTTGAATTTCTAATAAGTTTATCTGGAATGCACTGTGTAAAGTGATTAATTGGATAGAGTCTCTGAATCAAAAGTAGCTGGAAGGAACTTTCCAGGCTCCTATTTATTTTCTGTTAAAGGAAGATTCTTAAATTCTCTATTTGGAATACAATTGAGATTCTCTTCTTTGTCCATTTGTTGATTTTCTTGAGCTGTATTAGTTTGAGGAACTAATACGTGGGCTTTAGATTACTATTCTGCAGTTTCCTTGTTTCCTGTTGGCTTCACATCACCAGATGACTTTTATTTTTCATCGGTAATTTGCTGATTTACTTGTTTTGAGTTATCTTCCTCATGCTTTTTAAAGTTTTCAATAGGTATCTTGGATATCTGATGCTCGTCTTGAAAATTATGAGAAAAGCTGGGAGGATTAGCTAATAATAGATCTTCATTGTGAAAGCCTTCTTTCATGGTAATAACCGAAGTAGTTTCATCTTCATTAAATTCATTCAATAAGCTTTGAATTTCAGTATCATCATTACAAAATAGTTCCTCATCCTTCTCCTCCTCGCCTTCATATTCACAATCAGCAATAGCATCTTGAACTTCTTATTTTTGTAAACAGCCTATGTTCTTAAATCCTAGATTTTTTCTCTCTTCATTTCTTTGTATATTTATGACTACATCTGCAGAGACAGGTAATTCAATAAGATTTAATGCTTTTACTGCCTTTTAGAGATCAAATTTTATTCCCTCTGGACTTTCTTTGTCTTCAATAATGTTTTTGGAGAATTCTTCTCTGGGGATATCATGTTCACTGTTGAGCATGTCATCATATTTGATAAGATAAAAAATAGCTGATTCTAGAATAATTTGATCTTGCTCTTCCAATAAATTCTTAAATATCTTTCTTGAATCTAAATATTTAACCTCATCATCAAGTTTCATGTCAGGTATCTTGAAGCTTTGATTGTACTCTGGCTTTAAAAAATGAACTTTATATTCAATTATCTGCTTTCCTAAATCAGTTTTAATTTAAAAAAATGCCGACAGAATCTCAGAGATTTAGATGGAAATTGGCGAATTGTTTTTGTTCTTGTTGAGCTATTTTTAAGAATTCTTTGATTTTGAAGGCTTCTTTGTTGCATTTTAAGGGTTTTCCTTTTGATCTAATTCATCAGTTTTATCTAAAATCATCTGGAAATTATTATTCCAAAACGACAATATTTTTTCCATTGAACATTATTATGCAAGCAATTATTCAAAAGACTTCAAACCATCAAATGACAGTCCTGATTTAAACAGTAAAAACATAACCACTGACTTTTAATCGCATCCAGAAGGTTGCCAGAATTTAAACGTAGTTTCAGGTTACTTCTCCGTCATGTGTTTGATGCATTCGAAGAACAGATCTGATTTAAGTGATTCCACAAAGGTGATTTCATAATAGTTCTCGCCTAGTTTTTTTTCTTCTTTAATATCTCCTCCAATCCAATCGTTGCCTCGCTCTACAAAAATACTATTTTTATCTTGATTCTTTCCCTTTTCGTATTTCCATCCGAAAGCCATGAATGTTATGGTCAACTTCTTTTGATTGACATTTAAAATTAGCACATTTGTCTGTTAATTTTCCACAATTTAAATTCTCTATCTCGACTTTGCGTTGATTGGTCGTGTTTAGAACTCTAATTTATCCTTTTCAAGCATCAATTGATCTACATAGAAAATAGCTTCCTTGATATTATCAACTCTAATAATTGGTATATGGTCTTGATCTCCAAATTTCAAAAAAGGCTCCTTTATAATAATCCAAGTTCCTTCTTAAATTACAAACTCCTATGAAATATTATTAATAGATAATCTCAGTCCATATTCTAAACTATCCTTTATCACCATTTTTTGCAGATTTTCCTCTCTCATTGAATCAACGACCGCCTTCACAATAATATATTTTCCTTCGTTCGTTCCGAATTCAATCTCCGACATCAATTTTGGTTACAATTTTTGATAACCAATCTCAGAAAAAATGTTCTATTTTTTTGATATATCAGTGAAATTGTAATTTGATAGATAATACACATTTTTAAGACTAAGATTATATAATCTCTCTTTCTTTCTAGCATTGAAATCTTCAATTTGCTAGCTGAGCTTGTATCCAGTACGAAGATACTCAAAATTCTACTCTTAAGACCTAGATTTTTTTTCAATTAAATTTTATGAAAACTCGTTAAATTTTTCTTCTTCTTAATTCATCTTTATCTCCACCATCTTTTTACTAGCAAGAAATGCCTCTTCATTTTTTTTTATTGTAAGCTTAATACAATTTATAATACATTTCTTTCTCATACCACTCGAATGGTGTATCCCAAGCTACTCCTTCTTCTCGCTTTACTAGAGATAATTGTATGCCTTTCTTAGGGATATATTTCCAGCTGCTTTCATCAGGAAGGATAAGACGCTTGAATTGGCCTTCGAAGACTGGTATTTGAAACTGATTCGATTCAACAGTGAAATTGCTTTTGTTGATACTTACTTTGAGTAGTTCCCTTTTCGTTTCTGGAAAAGCACCAACGGAAGCGCTGGCATACCAACAAAACTCCATGTATTTCTCGTTTAAGAGGACTTCAACAGTTGATTCAGTAGGAAGCCAACTGTATTAAGATGGAATGTTCTTCATTTTGTGTTGTTTTTATTTTGAAAAGATTAATTAAAAGTATTATTTTGCAGAACAATCAGAAGAGGTATTTAATTATCGGCCTATTTGAAAACAAAAGATGATGATGGTTCATAATTAAGTAAATATTGTTTGCTATTCTCCAGATCAGAATGAAACCCAACAAATTAACTCATAATTAAGTCAAAATAATAATTTAAAAGGCAAATAAGATCAATAGTGTCTAATAAAAATATTTAATGCTTTTTTTATTAAAGAGAAAATTAATCAAAGCAGATAATATTATGCTCAATTTTTATGAGAAATGGAAAAGAGAAAAGGGGTCACAAATAAGAGACTTTGTTGTTAGCTGTGAAATTTAGCTAGTTTTCAAGAGTTTCTGGAGTTTTGCATTGCAAAATTGTCTGCGTGTGTAAATTAAAATGCAATTCCTCTATCTCTCCTACTTTCTTAGTTTCTAGTTCGTTTTGATTTTGGGAGGGCTGTAGTCCGCATTAAGTCTTAAATGAATGTTCTTAGAGTCAAATCATTTTATAATTTTGTGAAAATGGAAACGTTTTGTTTTTATTAATAGATTTAAATAGAAAGATTAATAGCAAAAGAAAACCTCTTAAAAACTGCTGTCTTATTGCAAATTTCAGATTATTTGCGCAGATAACTTAAACAAATTGTCGAGGGATATTAAGTTATTATCGATTTTTTTAATTTGTGAAATCAATTCGATGATTTTCTCATGAATTAATAAGTTGAAGAACAAAATAAACTAATTTGAACACGAATAAATACAATGAAAGGGAGATATTATCAAGGGTTTATTCCTCCAAAACCAGGAGAGTTATTTAAGATAGCCATTAAGGAAATTGAAGATAAAGAGCTGTCAAAGGAAGAGTTCAGAGAATACATCTTGAATCTGACTGCGAAATATGAAACTTACAATAGCTAAGCTAACACAAAATAGTAATCCAAAACAACTGGGATAACCACAGCAACATTGAGTGATTACTGCGAAATCGAAGAAGACACGAGAGAAGATTTGGAGAGCGATTCAATGAATTCAGCTAGATACCAATAGCCAATCTCCAATCGGAGCCAAGATACTCCCAAGATATGTTAATCCAACAGTTAAAATGCGCCATAGTTTAGGATGCATTACACCTTATTAAAAGATAAACTTAACAGGAAGGATAAGATAAATAAGAATCAACCTTCTTCTAACTACTATTATTCCTCAAAGTTGTCTTAGAATCCCACTCATAACCCAACACTGAACAACGAATCCAACAGCTACTACTTTAATACTCAGTAACTCCCGAATGTTCTAAGATAAACTGAAGAGCCATTGATAAATGTTCCTGTTGAAGATTAGTAGTATAAAGACTACTACTAACAATCAAAGGAGATAAATGGTCAATAAAGATAATCAAAATAATTCCCTTCTGCTGTTAACTTAAATAAGTTAATGAGAGGAGCATAAGCTCCATCAGGGAGCAAGATATCACAAATGAGATTCTTCAATTCTAAGAGAGCAATTTTTAGTAGTTATTCCCAAAAATCAGATAGAAGTAGTGGATTATCTTCAGCTGCTGGTGGTGGTGGCTGCTGCTTGACGACTAATTCTACGATTAATTAGTTATCAACTAGAGTAATAGATAGCAGTAACAGTAATAGGAGTAAAAGTGATTTGAATAACTACAGTTTCAATAAAATTATGGAAATCAAAAAGGATAATAATAATAGCAACAACATTAATAGTAGTAGAGCATTTCCAATCTAGGAGAAATAGCTTAAGAATCAGTTGTTCCCTTTGAATAATGTGAATTCAAATTAGATTAGCATCGAATAAGGTTTATTTATGGAAGTGCAGAGTCTCAAAGTTCAGCGGAATCAAATTGAAAATTCAAGCAAAACAATTAAGGAGAGAATTACATTATTTGAGAAAGATCTAAGATAAACAAGGAAATAACTTTAATCTTGGGGGTTCAAAGCGCAGACATATGAAGAAGGATTAGATGGAGAATGGCGATAATATGATTAATAACTGAAATAACTGGAAATGAGGGAAGAAAAGATTGAAAATATTTATGAAGATCCAAATTTCTATTATTTTAGTTTTAGAGCAAAAGCTCGAGAAATGAATGAGACAGTCAAGGAATTAGATGAGACAATAAGGGTTTAAAGAGACATGGTTAGAAAGCTAGGGTTTGAAGGATAAGATTAGGAAAAGAAGAAGTTTGAGATACAATTAGCAGAAAAGTTATTTGAAGTTGTCGAATTAGAAGAAGGATTGTAAAAAAGAAGGGGTAGCAGTGAAATTCATGGTAATTCAGAAGTTTAATCTTTGGCAGTGAAGAGAGAGTAATTATTGAAGGATTTACTTAGCATGAAGAGCTAAATATAGACATTGCAGACTGAAATAGCGATCAGATAAACGACTAATGTTTCATTTGAGAAATCAATCGATGCTTTAGAGAGTGAGAAAATTAAGAGAGACGCTGAGATTTTAGAACTTAAGCCGAAAGTAGATGCATTGAGGAGATAATTCAAGGAAATATAAGAAAATAGGAAAAGATAAGCTTAATGGTGGAAATAATAGGATTAATAATTGGAATAAACAGAAGAAACAGGTAGGAAGGAGTAGAGGAAAAGAAGCAGTAGTAATGAGGAAGATAAGGGTAGTCTTGGAAATGAAGGGAAGACAATGCAAAATAGAAATATGGATGATGTAGGTGTTTAAGATGAAAGAAATCACTAAATCTAGGATGCCTAAAACCTTGCACAAGAGGATGAAGTTCTGCTGAGATAGAAATCTAATATGGGAATGAATCCATAAGTTAGAATTTAACCATTTAAATCTAGAACATAGCGATAGGTTGAGTAGATTCATAGATAAAGTACTTAGTTAAATGAACTTAAATTAGAGTATTAGTTATTCAGAGGTGCATAGATGCTAGAATAACAAAATTGGAATGCTAAACGGATGAAAGAATAAGGGGAAATTGCTAAGATTAAAGGAATGAATGATAAATTGATGAATTCAATCGTGAAAAAGAGAAAAATACTTAAAGAGTTTGAGAAACAAAAGGAAAAGGGAAGAGATAATAAGATTTAGGAATTTCAAGGAATTAAGGAAAAGGAGCTAAGGGGAGAAGGAGAGGAAGAGGAAGAACGTACACATGGCAATTATTAAAAGGGTAGATAAACAAATAAACCTTCTGAATTGCCATATTTTTCATCTCTTAAAGTAATATAATAGCAGAAATTGTAGCTTCAGTAATAGGATTAGTATTCTTGTGTTTCAAGGGAGGATCTTACACAAACAACGCAGCAGGGGTACAAAAAAGTAAATGTTAGTAATAATAATGATAGTATTAGTATCCTGCCGACTAGCTGTTATATTTTGAACAGCATTGAGCCAATTTAAGGGAATATCGAGCAATCGTTATGCTCTGATTCTTGCAACGGAGTCTTTGGAGATAACCTTCATTTTAGTGGAGATGAAGGGGATGAACATTGACAAAAAGGGAAATTGTTGTTAAGTCAACCTGAATAATGATATCATATGAATTCAGGAATATTCTAGGAATAAAAAAAGTTCTTGTTTAAAATTATTTTACCTTCACTAGACATTTTCAATTATCACTGAAAAAAATAAATAAACAACTATGATAAAAAGCAAATTACTTTTCACACACTCGCACACATATTTTTCCTATCTTTTTTTTTTTAGTTAACTTCAAGAATCTAATCACTTCCACTCACAATAATCCTCCATCCCTTTTGGACTTAAGACTTTCTCGTTGAGTTGGTTGTAGACGAAAAAGAAACTCAAGATAATAGGAAGTAGAATGCATACTGCTATCTTTATCTTTTTCCAACTACAAAATCAAGCAAAATACATCAGAAATAACTCTAAAAAAACAATTCGAATTTATTTGTTCGAATGAGGTATTTGGTTCTTGAGAAAAATTGAACTTACTGTTGGATTTCGAAGTCTGAGTAGAGGACAGAAAAGAATACTCCACCAACAAAGCCACCTGTAAAATAATTGAACAATTAAAGCTAAGTATGAGATTAGAAATAAAAGAAAGGATTTATTTGTCACTCCTATCTTTCAAATTCCTTACCGATATGAGCGGCTACATCGATCTTCTAACTTGGCTGTTATCCTTAAATTTCAGCTGGTGATGTACTCAGAAAATTGAGTATCAAAATAATGAGTATTTACAATATTTATTGCTTTTTCAATCTTGGTGGAATATCCTTAATCGAGTATATATACACCACTGCTAAAGGGAAGAACCCAAACAATGCAGACGAAGCACCAACTGAGAGAATTTATGGATCATTGAACCCTGAATAGAGATTTCCAAGAATTCCGCAAGTTAAATAGAATCCTATGAATTTCAATATTCCGTAATGTTTCTCAAGTCTGTATCCATACATGACTAAGCCTAGAGTATTCGAGAAAATATGCATGAACCCATTGTGTAGAAACAATGGCGTTATGTATCTGTAGAGCTAATATCTATGGACGACTGATGGCTAGTATTAAGCACCCAAATTAAAGAGAATACAGGAAAAACTGTTATCAGATATTTTAGAAACTACCAGCGTAACAAGGAAGATAACCCAAATAGCTATGATATTCACTGAGGAAAAGGATTTCAAGGGAAGGCTTAAGGTAAAACGTCGATTTGTTCTTCCTCCAATCTACTGATAGGTTGTATTTTGCTATTGATGCGGGTTAGTTTAGCGATATTCTTGTAATGGCTAAGGTTGCGAGTTTTAGTTGATCCAAGGGCTATATTAACCTTGGGGATCATAGCCACCCATGCCGTAGGGATTGTTCACAGGGGCTGCTTTCTGCTCAATGTCGCTCATATTCCTAGTATCAAGTAGCTTTGAAATTATTATTTGTTTGTATCTCCCTTTCTCTCTAATTCTTTTTTTCTTTCTCCAATTTAGTTTATTTGCTTTAATTATACTTTTCAAATGAAATAATTAGAAATACAAGAGGAAATGAGTCTCTATTGCGAAATTAGCTTGAAGACTTAATCATTTTTGAGATGTTAGCTTATTAGCATGCTGCCTTTTTATTTGAATTAAGTACAACTTGTTTACTGGTATTAGAACTGATTTTTGAATTGATCATAAATTGGATTATTGATTTGATTAAATTCTTCAATAATGTGTCTATTGAAATTGAGATCGATTCTTGGAATGGAATGCGGGCTGTAAATGATTTAAATCTCGCTTACATAGAATACATGAATGTACAAAAATAATATTTTGAACATATAAATATATTACTAATCACTTCGAAACTGAGCAATCGCTTCCGGAGAAACCTGCATAACAATTGCATGTTCCTAGTCTGCAGACACCTCTTCCTGTGCAGGAGTTAGGACAAGCAGAAGGAGAGAAACAGAATCTCAGGACATCTGGGCATTGAACAGTGCCTTTGTTTGGGATGGTGACGGATTTCGTGGATGTAGTGCAAGCATATTCAGTTCCAGCAACTTTGAATTTGATTTGGACTCCATTTTTGAAATCGCAGTAGCTATCTAGACACAAGGAAGTTACTCCAGAATATCTTGCAGCCTTGGCAACATCAGTCTCGAAACATCTGGCTGTAGGTCCAAATGATCCACCAGCGTTTTTGAAGAGAGTCTGAGCGTCGGCGTCGGGGAAACTGCAGTGTGTGTTGCTGTAGCTATCCCAGTATTTGCATTTATCGGAAAGGTCATCTGAACTTGAGCAATAGCCACTTCCAGTGTAGTCGTAACTGCAGTGACTTCCATCGACTTTGCAGAATTCTTGGGAGGTTGTGGGGCAGGCGTATGAGAGGAAATCACATTTTTCATTGTAACCCCAAGTGAGTGTGCCAGCCATGTAATCGTTCATTTTGTACCATCCAGAAGCAGTGAACATGGCGAAAGTGAATTTAGAGAAGACGGAATCGTACATTTGAGATCCTGTCATGAGCTCGTTACCGAATGCCTTACGTTCCCAGTGAGCACCCATGGTACCATCACCACCTTCGTCTTCGAGTGGCAAACTTGTGAGAGTCGAGCAGCCGAAATGTTCTTTTCCAAGTTTGACTACTGAAGGAGCCACAACAGCTGGTTTTCCGTTGATTTTCTTGACTGGATTAGGTTCGAGGAGGAATTTATCAAAGTAGTTAGGTGAGAAGACAAATGAATGGGTGACTTCGTGGATGCAGATGAAGATCCATTTTGCGAGCAACATTGGGTCTTTAGATTTCAAGTCCTCATCTAAGTGCTTCAGGTTAATGTTCATGAAAGCAACGGTGGGTCTTCCACTAGCAAGTCCGAATGTATTTGCTTGAGGGCAATAACTCGCATAGGCGAGAGTGCCGGAGTCTTCTCTGAAGGTTTTTACGTAGTAGAGTAAATCAGTATTTGCAACACCGGTTGTGAAATGCGCTTTAGGGATAACGATTCCTGCAGCACCGCAAGGTTTATTCTGATAGTAAGGATCAACTTTAATAGGTTGAGTGAGTCTTTGGACCTTCACTGACTCAGAGAAGAAGCTGACAATAGCTGGTACGATGCTGTGCTAAACGAAATTTAAAGTCTATGCTGTGTTACCGCTTAGATTACTGTAGTCCATGGTAATACGAATACCCTTGTATTCCTGTTCGACAGGGAGGACATTGCTGACATCATCAGTGCCTTACAAGGAAGCATCATAGGCCTGTTCAGGCTGTCCGAGGAGCTTCTCCTTCTCGACGATCTTGGCGTGGGTGCACTCGTGCTTGAATTCCATGAGCTTCTTAAGACTACCTGCATGGGGGACGTAGTATTTCTTGAAGAAACTAGCACCATCGCTGATGTCAATTTCTGTGTTTTCCTTGTAGATCACAACCATAGTTGCAATCAGCCCAAGGGTCACAGCTACTGCTAAGACTCGCTTGAGGTTGATGGAGAATTTCTCTGTTGTCATTTGAGATTTTTTGGGAGTTTTTTAAAAAAAATCAATTTTGTTTCTAATATTTAATTAATATCTCACAAAAAGAAGAACGGTTTAGATCCGTCCCTCTTGAAGCGATGAAACTAGGATATTTTCTGGTGTGATCTCTTCGCTAATTCAAAGACACTATTAGGCTGAATTTATTAATCCCCAATAAGTTTCAAAGTTAAGTTAAGCGGTAGGTTTAAAAAATACAAAAACCTCAATTAAATCAATGGGAGAGTAACTTTAACTTAACTGCATATTTCCTGGATGTTTATTTTACTGAATGGTTTTTCGATCCTTATGAATTATCAAGAGTCAGCCACTGAAAAGGGCCGCGTTTGCTTTTTGAGAAATTTTTTTTAGATAGTATTTTTTGAAGAAAGTTTAAATAAATTATGCTTGTGTGTATCTATTCCAAGATTTAAAACAAGACATAGAAAGAGATAAATAACGTTTTTGGAGGGAGGGAAAGAGAAAGTTATATCCAAATAAAACTTAGAGGCGTAGATAAAGACAAATTAGAGTTATAGTATAGCATCTGTCATTTAAATTACTCACTCTTATTCTCTCATTGGAGGCAAAAAGGGAATACCAAAATACTAGCCAACTAAAAATCAGTTAGTTAATGTTGTTGAGTAAGAGAAATCAAAGGAAAAGTTAAATTGTGAAAAGAATAAAAGGAAGGAGAAATTGAATTTTTTTTACATTATTTAATTACTAATCAAGGGAAGATAGCTTGCAAACGTGAAGGAAAGAAATTTAATGTAATCTTTGGGTATTAACTCTAGTTTAAGTTTGCATTAAATGTAGCTGATTGAGTTCAACAAAAATAAGGTAATTTTACAGTGGATCTTTGTCAAAAAACAAGGATGTTTCAAACATAAAATTGCATTGGATTTCCCAAAAAGGAGTTTCATCTAAAATAGTAAAATAGGGTGAAATGAGATGTAAGAAACTAAGATTTTAGGCTATTTTAGCTATGAATTTGAATCAATATAATTAAATACCAAAACAATGTTTATTTTTGCTATGAATCATATTAAAAGCTTCTAAAAATGTGAATGTGTCACCCTGTAAAAATGAATCACAAAGTTTTTCCAAGGAAGTTTATCATCATGTGGTTGTTAGGGAAACAAAGCTTCATCGTAGCTTGGTTCCTTCTATAAGCTTTTGTTTTGGGATTTTGCAAGAACAAATCAATTTCTTTGGTTTATTGGAGGGAACATTATGAGAGGCTGAAGATTTTGAAATAAAAAATTTGACTTTTATCTGAAATCTTTGGCTACAATTGACAGTTATTCCAAAATAACAAAATCTAATTTAACTAGTTACTCGTTATTTATCTTAATAATCAACTCATGGGTAAATCATTAAATCACTAGATTACGAATGAATGAGTAGTGGATGTTTTACTTTTTGTTAGTGTTCTTGTTGAAAAAAACAAAGAAACTGTAAATGTCCATAGAAGGACATAGTTTTGGAGAATGATTATTATCCTTCAAAACAAAAAATCAATAATAAAAAGAACTAAGAAGGAAAATTAAAATGAAAAACACGCATAACAAGCAAAAAGATAATAGATTTGCGAGATTTCTGAGATTGAACATGATTGTTATGGAAGGGGCTAACTAAATGAATTCAAACAAATTTTAATTTTTAGCTATTTTTTAAAAAGAAAATGCTAAAAATCTTAAGAATATATTTCAATTTTATAAGAATATTTTTAATAGAGTTGTCCAATCAAAATAGAAAAAAAAGAATAAAAACTAATTATTTCAAATTAATTAGGTTGATTATGTTAAATTGCAACCCTAATGAAGCTTAGAAAGTTTATCTTCTGAAAATCAAAGCAAATTTCAAAAATCTATTGATTTTTTTTCTCACATTTAGCATAACTTAAAAATAGCATTTGAGTGAAGCTATTTTTTAAGAATTCTAATTGAGATTGAGAATCTAAAAACTATTATTAATTTCCCTTTTGATCATGCTTGTATGTGTTTGCCTGTGAAGCGAGCGCAAAAAAAAACAAAGAATTTAAAGAATTTGTGATTTTATTATCTTTCCAATTTTAGTCCAGACAAAAAAGGTCAAAACAACATAGCAAAATGGTTGATTCTTCAGTTGACATCTAGTAAGATCTGAAAAACATCGTCAAAGAAGGATGGCTTGAAAAAGAGTCTAAGTTCTTAAAAGCATGGCGCAAGTGAGCATAATAGTCTTTTTATTGTTTTTTCTGATCTCATTTCAAAATTGCATAAACTAGACGCTGGTTTGTCCTGACTGACAAAACACTCTACTCATTTAAAGAAAGCAAAGTGTATTACAAACCAACTGAGGTCATCCCCTTGAGAGATGTCACTACTATCAAATCAACAGATGATGAAATAAATCGCCAGTTCTCATATGTAAAAAAATAATCCCACTAATCTTGTTGAATTGCATTATTTTTTCATTTGATTGCTATTCTTTGTATTTTCGTAGGTTGATATTTTTTTCATCTCTTATATGATTTTACCCCTTAGAAACTAGAGTTAGGAGTGAAGAAATTCTACATGGTTGCCAGCACTAACACTGAAAAAGAACTATGGATAGGAGCGATAGGTAAAAAAATATCATTTTGTATTATGTTAAAAAGATTATTTGAAAGATAAAAGTTAGAAATTAATGTCAAACTACTCTGATTGTTTGGAAATAGGTAAACAGATGGTCAAGCTAACACAAAGAAAGCCATCTTCAGATGAAGACGATGATGATTGATAATAAAGGAGACAGCTAAAAGCCATTTAAAATATTATAATAAAATAGATTAGCAGCCACGTAGTACTTTTGAACGAACTATCCTTGGAAAAAAAGCAGTCTTAGAATATTTTTTTCTTTTTTATCTAACAACGCTAAGTATTTTTCACTGTTTATTTTGCGCTTCAAAATTTACTTAAAAAAGATAAAAATAGTGTGAATTAGTTGCTTAGATTTTTTTTGATTTAAGTATTTTGTGTGTTGGTGTTGTTTTTAGTTTTATCTCTGAAAATAAGTGAAAATATTGTGGAATTATCAGTTTTGATATGAATATATTTAATTTTGTAGGTCTTAAATATATTTATCCTATTTAGTACTTAGATATTTAATTATGAAATTACTTTTTTGTTGCTGATGAAATAATATAATAATACATATTATTGTTTGTATTTTCTAAAACATAGTACTCCTCAAATAAATCCATAATTCCTCAATTGGATTATCTTAACTGCTGCTTGCTACTGGTGGCTATCATCAGAATATTAGGGTGCTGCCTTTTTAGCTTTTTACTAAAGATTAAATGGTTGTTTTTTTCCATAGCAGATTCTACTTTAGGTGTTCTTGAAGAGATTTATTCAGAAAACATATTTTGTTTTCGAGAATATTTCTTTTTCAATTCTAGCTTCCCCTTCTTAATGGATACTTTCTCAGTTCAATGCAAACTATTTCAGGCTTTAAAACCTATGCTTTTTTTTAGATCTTCCCTTATGATTCTCTGTTATAGTCGTTTTTTTTCTATTGTGAAAAAACTTATCTTGATGGATAGAGGGAAAAATTGCTTAACAACTAGCATACTTTTGCCTGCTGAAAAACAAACTCTATGACATATTTCGTGTAAAATGAAAGTGAGAAAGTTTGCAATATTTTGATATTAATTTATGATTTTATTTTAGTGATTCAGCAGACATACCATTTCTTTGAGTTATGTAGCAACTGCAACATTATGTTTTACTTTGAATCTTCTAATGACTTACAAATAATCTGCATCACGCATATCTCGATTCCTTTTCCCTGTTAATCTTCCTTTTGGTAAATTAGATACATGGCTTTGAATCCTAAAATGAATGACCATCTTTGCTCTAATATGTTAAAGGGTAGTTTTCAAATTGCTAGCCTCTCTCAAGCTTTAGGAGATAATAAAAGGATTATTTGACTATTTTTTAAGCATACAGAAAGATTTTTGAAGCAACATAAACTTTTCCTCAAAATTCTTCTCATGTTGGAGAAAATTCTACTTCTCTATTTTTTCATTTCATTTTCCTTAATTATTTTTCCCCTACTAACAAAGTGAAGTATTATTTATTCATTTGATAGAACTAACTCTTCGCACATTTGGATTATTATTTTTTCAAATTAAGAGATCAAGAAAATCTTACAAACAAATAACAAACATAGATTATTAGATTTTTTGAGTAATTTCAACAATTTTTCTTTTTTTTAGCTTGTGAGTTGTATGTAGCAAGGAAATCTTTCTATCAATTTCTTGTTTTTCTATATTGTGAAACAACATTCCAGCAAAATAGTAGTTAGTGATCAGATAGATCGAAAGACTAAAAAATAGATAAAAATTGACAAGATTCTTCTTTTTTGATCATTTTTTTTTAGGTAATAATTTCTTTCTCCCCACCCATGACTGCTTTTTGAAGATTCTATTTGCAAATTATTTGATTTTTAATCTCTGAAATTGCTCAATCTAAATAACTCTAAAACCCTCTAATCTGTGAAATTGCTGCTTAAAATTTAGATCAATCAACTTACAATCATTTGTCGTTTCCCCAAGACGAAAGGGATATGGAAAATAAGATTTTGATGATGCAAACGATCTTGAATTTGGTTTCAATCTTTTTTTTAGGTTGAAATCAATCTCAGCGAAACTTAATAAAATTCATTTGGAGACTCACATTCTCTGATATTTCTACTTAGCTAACTCATGAGTTAGTTATCTTTAGAGAGGTTAAATGGAAGAACAGAGTGAAATTTAGGAATTATTATGTTTTTATTGCTATTTTTAGCAACATTTTAAAATGAAAAATATCAAATTTTGCTTAAGAAATAATTTTTTTTTAGATAAAAACTGTGAAATTAGATTCAAATGACGACATTTATCGATTTTTCTCAAGTGAATATTAGAGTAGCATTTTTCACAAAAGAACTAACAAATTTGATTGAATGCAATGATTTCTGAAAATCCCAGAGAATTTATCTATTTTTATTATTTAAATCCACGTAGAGGATTTCTAGATAATTCCTTGTGATTTGACGCTGTTTTGGGCTAAATAATTAGACTTTGATTAACCAACTAGGAGTCCGAACAATTGGAAGATTTTGATAAATCAGCTGTAAGCTGCAGAGAAAAGGTTTGAAGAACAATTTCTAAATGGAAATACAATCCAATTCATTGAAATTTCTCTAAATATCAATCATAAGCTAATATTTATATAATAATTCACAACATCACAGATGAAAAATACTAGTATTAAGTGAACTGGGTAGAGATGTGATGAATGGGATGGGGGTTTGGAAGAAGAGAAGAAGAAAAGAAAGAAAAAGGAGGGAGGAAATCAAACTGGATTTGTTTGGCGAAGATTAAGTCTAATTTTTAGAGTAAGAAATTTGGGTGTGTAAATATAGCAGTATAAAGAATTAGATAAGACAGTGAGAGAGATTTATTACTCTGTGGGTAAGCAAAGATTGCTCATTTTTGAGCATGCTTTTAGGATATTTTAAAAAGAAAAAGTGCTAAAACAGGGTAAAATCAAAAACCTAGTAGAATATTTCCATAAAACATGAAGGTTAATGGTTTTGCAGTAGTATTCATGAAAAACAGAAAATTCTGTTTAACAAACTGGCATATTCTTTGGAAATCTGCTGATTTTTAGGTAAAAGAAGTAGTGATTTTGTGTAATTAAACTGATTGATTTGCTGCTGAAATAGCCCTTGGGAGGGCTGATCTTAACATGCAATTCTCGTAAAAACAACTACTTTTCTTGAATTAGACAGATTCGTCGCTGATAAAATAATCAAACTGGCTTGCTCCCCCCCTCTTATTGAAGTGACTATTAAATCTTTCATCACCTCCATCATCATTTTGAAACCGAGCGTATTATATCCCACCAGTCTGTCTGCCTGTTTTAAATCGCTTTCCCCCTTTTGATTTTTTCTGATTTCTCCATTCAATTTTCATCAACTCCACTCCCGTCTACTTCACTCCCTCCCCTCAATTTCCCTCGCCTTTTTCCTCTGGGTTTTTCTCTTCATTTTTATCTCTTCAACGTCAACTTCCTCCATCTTTTCCACTTTCAAGAATCATGAGCAGTAACTCTAATAACCGCAAACGCAGATACCTTGGGAAACTCATAAATGATCTCCAAAGCAGCAACAAAATCAACTAAAATGAACCAGTTCTCCATAAAAAAAGAGTCTTAGCTGTACCCTTGTGCTAAAATCTCCAACCTCATTATGAATTCTTCTTAATTGGTGAGATCAACATCGAACTTAACTTAGACATTGAAGAAGACTACTATCCGATTGGAGTGAAGTAATCTCCCCTGAATAAATGGCGACCATTTTAAAAAGCTGAACTCTTCCATAATCGAGTTGAAATGACAATCGATGCAAGTTATCCTGGTATTTCAGAATTTGAGTTTCTTATTCATAAACTCCAAGGATGCAGTAACGACGTTCTCAACCAACTTGGCTTGTATTTAAAAAACTACTAACATTTTGTCAGGAGAATTAAGCAAAAAATGCTCAAAAACCCAGTCCCACCAAGATTATATGATTTCAAACTCTAGAATTTTCTCAAAGCTGCTTCGGAGTTTGCTGGGAAGCTGCCAATAGATGGATACTATGCTGTATCCGTCATGTAGTTAGACTACAATATCCACAACACGAAAAGAATAAAATTCATCGTCAGCAAGGCAATTTCTGAGTTGATCGGTGGATAGGACTACTCTGAAGCAGCAGATATACTTCTTCGAAAAGGTTGGATGGAAGTCTTTGGAGGCCCTTAGAGGATCTTGAAAAACATCATGCTACTGAACAGACTCATGAAAGAAGGCAAACAACTGCTGACATTCTCGATTTCGACTATTGACAAGATACGGATCCAAGTGTAAGCTGAAATTGAAATAATTCAGTCTCTGCGGTCATACGTCGACGTCGGATTTGTCGAAATCATACGATTTTCGATTTCCCCAGATGTCATCGCTGGATTAGCTGCAACAAGGGAGGCTATGAAGAATATGCATGCCTAGGATGAGAATTCTTCTAGCATATCTTACAGACATCCTAACTTCGATAAACATGAAACAGATATGAACTACAATTCAAATTGCAAGACATTTGTGTAGAAATTCTACACAAAATAAGAGATTCCAAAATATTTAAGAACAAAATCATAATTAACCCTTGGGGTGATTCCTGCACAGAAACGAGATAAAAATCAATCGAACAACTTATCCAACTCTATTTAAGATGCTTAAGAAGAATATTATAATTACTCTACCCACCTTACTGAAGGTGTTTTCAGTGCTTTCGATGGGAGTTGCTGCTCATCGAATCATGAAGAATTCATCTCGCAATTACCAACTTAACCACTGGATTATCATTTTTTCCAGGAGACGAAATCCTCCAAAGACATTGATCTGCAAGATGACAGACTCTAGAAATAACAAGAAGTTCTCTCGGCTGGGTCTAAGACACTATCTCCAATTCTAAGTTATTCACCAGCTTACCATATTAAATAAGAACAAAACAGCATGAAAAAATGTATCAATCCCGAGGAAGATCTTCTTTCTGGGGAATTATGTCTTGATAATAAGAAATTCAATGAAGGAGAAGAGGAAGAAGAAATTGGCAACTATGGCGAACCAGAATACTTTAATATGTTTGATGATGAGTCTTTAAACGAGACTGCTTAAGATCTACGAGACCAGCAGAAAAGAATACAAAAGCTCCTTTACACTCAATACAAGAGCTCCTTTCACTGAAGCAACGTAGAAAATGTGCTTCTAATCTAATAATAATGCTCAGAATAATCAATCGAGTGAAAAACAACTAACTAAGTTTGCTTACGCAACATGTGGGAAAACCTGCAAATTCCCAAGAATCCCCTTATTTTTATAATCATAATTAACTGTAAATAGAAATATAATGAGTCTTTTGAGAGAGAGTCATCAATATCTAATAATAGGCTTGCAGTTTGAACTGTATCTCGTATTTATATGTTCATATTTTTAAATATTTTGTATTTGTTTTGCTTGAATATTTCTTCCTTTTCAAGATGAAAATCTTAACTTCATATGTACTTTATTGGCAAAAAAATGAGCATCTTATCAGAGTCTATTTAATTTATCGAGAGTTTGGAGTATTATTTCTGCATTTTGAGCAAACAAATCATCAACTGAGAGAGCATGAGAAGCTCCCAGAAATTGAAAAGAGAAACCTCTTTTTGTAAGATTTGATAGAAACAAATGTGATACACTAATTTGGCTAGCTATTCGTTGTATGTTGATCTTTCTTTCTGATTTGAGTTGCTTTTTTAGTTGATGAGAAAGAGGGAGATATGTGTCAATTATTGAACTTTTAATTTCTAACATTCATTGAAAATAATTCCAGAGAAATTAAAACAATATTAATCTTG
>Ga0302271_10000290_pt1 | contig 47351 bp, 31 predicted proteins | sample III_Bog_N1_1_FD_198767 | JGI IMG/M metagenome (GOLD analysis project Ga0302271, IMG submission 198767) | Peat permafrost microbial communities from Stordalen Mire near Abisko, Sweden - III_Bog_N1_1 | ecosystem: Environmental > Terrestrial > Soil > Wetlands > Peat | place: Sweden: Abisko...
AATCGGACAAAAACTTTCTGCTGAATAATCCGAAATCATACCAGCAAAAAATAATTACAATAATCAATGATCAAAAAATATTTAAACTTTTTTTAAATCAATTTCTAATACTTTTTATTATTTTTATTGGTTATGTTCCCCCCCCCCCCCCTCCATTGGGAAATTAAAGCTCTTTATTGTCTTTTTCTTTGAAACAGAAAACAAAAACAATCAAAACAAAACTCCAAATATATTAATAATAATTAGTTATTCTTTGTTTAACTGACCTCCTCCCTCTCCCCACACATCTAACAACTATATTAACTCTCATAAACAAAATCCAGCAATTTATAATTTATACAGTTAAGTTTTTTCAAATAGTCTCTTGGAAGTATCTCAACTGATCACCAAAAAAAACATGGACTCACTTTTGAAAAGAAGAAATTCCTCGGCTTCATTCTTCTCAGGGTTTGAATCGAAGCAATAGCAGCAACCACAACCAGGCAATGCTGCTTGGATTGAAAAGTTCTCGTCTAATAATACTAAAGGACAAGCAAATATCCAGGAATAACAACAGCAATAATTGAGACAATAGGAGTAGCAATGTGCAGGAGACTAACCATCAGCATCTTCAGCAGCGCCAAGTGAGTTCAGTAAAAAATAAAACCTAAGAATATTTTGTTTATTTCTACTTATTATCTTCATTTCTCATTTCCATGCTTTCTTCCCATCCTAGGCTATGTGAACTCTAGCGAGATGCTCGTCAGACACTTCATTGATCCACACATCAGCAAATGCCATTCTTAAGGAATCTACAAGATTTGCAAAATGACAGACGATCTTCTCGCCACTAGTAGCTGCGATAACTCCATTAAATTCTGGAATCTTCAAGGTAAAGAATCTTAACCACAGCTCATCAACAGTATCTCAAGTGGCTCATGCTGCAGAAGCTTCTGTGTATCCTAAACCACCACTAACTCCAACTCCTCCAGTTGCTTTTTCTTCGGCACAAGTCAAAACAATGTATTCCGAATGCAAGCATTCCCTCTGAACAAACAAATCGAAGCTTAGTTTAGTTGCTAAGAGTAAGTCTACTGCTTAGCAATCATCAACTAAGTATCGTTGACACTTGCAGCTGGCGATGCTGCAGGAAACATCTACATAATCAATGGAGAGACCATGCAATTGATCTAATTAATATCCTCTCGATCACCTAACGGTCACAAAGGAAGCATAAATGCTCTCATTAGACTATCCGACACATAAATCGCCTCAGCTGGAGGATGCGGGTATGCTCAAATCAACTAAACCTCTAAGAAACTATTCTCCTTTTTTATCTAATTCCTTTTTGTTTCGCTAAAACTAGCTAGGTGAAGATATGGTGTACTTAATCAGGTCTTCAATTAAGTGAACTCCTAGGTCATAACACCGCTAAGAACGTCTACTTGCTGTTGTAGCATCCTTCCCGTGCAGGTGCGATTATCTCAGGTAGCAGTGACAAAACTATTCGCGTTTGGGATGCACAAACTGGATAATAAGTCAAAAAGATAATCCTAACCAATCCAATCTACGCTGGTGTTATTCTAAACGACTAAGAGCTAGCTGTAGGTGATCTGAATGTAATCAGGATCTTCAACTTGAAAACTTGGAACTACAAGAAGATCTAGCAGCATTAGTCGAGAATCAATGTGATTGCGAGATTTGATAAAAATTCGTTTTTATCGGGAGATGTAGATGGGAATGTGATAATTATGGAGTTCTCAAATGGAAATGGGAATAAAGAGGAGGCAAAAGGAGAATAAATGAAGGAGAAGCATTAGGTGTTAGGAAGTAATAGTATCTCATAAGAAAACAAAGAAAATAAGAGTAGTTTAATTAAAGAATAGCTGATCTAACCATAACAACAACAGCTTTAGTAATCAGCTAGTCACTCAAGGTTGTTGAATACACCAGCTGAGAGTGCTTTGAAGAACATAAGCAATCAAACGAGTTAAGTTAAGAATAATTAGCCTACAAGAGATTACTATTATTCCATCAAAAAAGAAGAAGATATTAACCAAGAATAGTAATAATTGTTCACAAATAATCAGCAGCTTTCTTAGATAAAATACTTTTAAAACAACTAATCAGCACAGCTAATAGTACCCTAAGGGTAATCTCAAAGGCTTCCTCCAACTAACCAAGGAGTAGCAGTAGCAGAAAGAAGCACTCACCATGATCTTCCTCCAAACAACTTTTAAACCTATGTTCCATCTCATTAACGAAGTAACTCCCAAGGACACCTTCATCCATTGCCTCATCCCCAAGAACTGAATGCTCTTCCTGTTAGAGAATTCCAAATTGATGAGTTATCAAAAAAGAATAATAATAATGTTACCAACTCTTTGAACAACAACAACTTTAGTAATGACCCACATTTACACAACGAAGCCACTAATCTTCACAATAGTCTTCCACCTGCTGATCCTTAGAAAATCAACTACAGAGAGTATGATACTAGAATGAGTGAACACGATATGATCTGGAGGACACATTAAGAAGAAGAAAATTCATTTGAGTAGCTAGAATCAAATGATCTTATGGGGAAAGACGAACATATGTTTCAGAATAAGCCTATCGAAGACATCAAGAAAATAGAACAACAAGGAGATAATAATAACCTACCTTCTTAGGATGTTTGGTCATCATAGCCTTCTAACAGCTACGATCGAACCATTGTCTCATCTGCTCTTCCTCCCCCAAGTAGTCTATCTCGTTAATCAAGTTTATCTGGATTGAATTCCATGAAACAGCTCCCAAATATCTAGAGTTCTATCTAAAGATCTACAAATAAGACCCATACTCGTAGCTGTAGTGCTTAAGAATTTCCATAATAACTCTTGCCTACTTAACATTATCGTCTTTCTGCTGAATTACACTAAGAAAAACCATAACATTTACCTAACTAAATATCAGATTCCACCCAAGGTTAGATTATCCTGTAAGACTCAAATCTTATTAATTTAGCATATAAACTACCTTCTTCTGTTTCATCTCTTCAATCTCAGCAATATTCTCTAGACATTGCAAGCTGCAAAGCTAGATTAGAAGAGCTCAACAGTGTTAACGAAGAACTTGTGAATAAAATCAGAGTTTACTAAGATCAGTAACGAGACAGCGATGGAGTTATGAGTGATCTTTTATCAGCGAATAATGCATTAATTGACACAAACGCGGCATTGTAGTAACGGACTATCAACGCTGAAGGCAATTTACGTGATATTCAAGCTGAAATAGCATAAAAAGATCAACGAATTAAGGATCTAGAAGAGAAAACACAAAAGTTAGAGGATGCGTAAAATAGCTTGAAATTAGAATGTAGTCATCTGTTGGCGGAGAGAAACAAAGGATTCGAAGAGAATCATAAGCTCAGGGAGGAACGAGATAGGTTTGGTTAAGAACGGAATAGAGCGCTAGATGAATTGATAAGGATTTAGAATAAAAAAATGGAGAAATAAAATACAGAAAATGAAGATGATGAGGATAATAGGTCAAAAGTGGATTCAAATGAAGGAAAAGATAATCATCTTAAGATTTAAGCACTTGAGTAGTAATTGCAGTAGCAGTAGTGCTAGATTCAAAGTGATTAGCATAGTCTTTTAGTTTAATCTAGGGAGATTCTTGCTTTGTAGAGAAAAAATGAAGAATAATTGAAAATCAGCGAATAATTGAAAAATGGTAATGAACTGCTCGTTAAGCACAATGAGTAGCTACTTAAGTAGACACAATAGTTCACAGTGTAGTTATCTACATTGTCGTAACATCTCCAAGCGAAGCAGCAGCAAATAGCTTAACTTCTTGAGACTGTAAGGAAATATTTTTACAATGTCGATATTGTTTTTGGTTAGATTATTGATGAATTCACCCTTTGAACTTTTGAACTGGATTATTCTTTAAGGGTTCAGAGTTCGACAGTCGCATTGAAGATCCTTCGATTAAGAGGACTCTTAGGTTGATTCTAGAAGATCATGATATTTCAGATATCATTGGAATGGATTCAGAATATCATGAACATCCAGGGTAACTGACCAAGGAAATAGCAAAAAATAAACGAGAACATGAAGATATTGGGAATAATAACGCATAGTAGGGAATGCAAGAATAATAGAGTTCTTAAGGATATGCCCTGGAGGAGAATGATGCAAAGAAATACTGTAGTTCTAATAAGGACTGTGAGAATAATAACCAGTAAGGAATAAGAACAGCAAACAACACTCCTGCTTAGCAATAATTGACTGAAGAAGATGAAGCATGTGTTCGTAGGAATCTAGCAGAGAAATACAAGAAAATTGAGATTATGGCATCTCTTCGGAGCGCTTAGGATGAAGTGTTAAGTATCAAATGCTAGATTGAAGAGCTGAGATTGCAGCTAGGAGATTCTGTTCAATTTTCAGAAAAATATGCCTAACTTAGCTCAAGTTTTTCGTAGAAATCACGATAAGTCTCGAATTGGAGGAAGATCTACAATTAGATATATGAGAAACCAGAGATTATGGAGATATGAGAGAAAGAGGAAGAAGAAGACAATAAGAGATATTTTTATGTAAAAAGAGCTCAGTGCAAGCCTTAATTAATGTAAACCATTCATTAAATAAAGTATGAATTTTGTACTTTGAAAATGTACAATTAAACGGGAGGGGGGGAAGAGTTGTTAATGAAAATAAACAATATGGTTTTTTTCCAAAACGATTTATTTAAACGAACTGACTCACAACAGACAAAAAGTTAGAGTGAATCAGGGAATCCTATAAAAAGAAATTTATCATACAATCCTCTGTTTTTTGAATCATTCCTGAGCAGCAACTGTAGCAGCTTCTTCTTCAGCGAGTAGGAGATTCTATGGGATGTAGATCTTAGCTTCTCCGTTTTGGAGGTTAATATTGAATTGTCTGTTAGCAATTGTAATGCAATCGTTCTTGGGGGAGAAGATATTGCAGATGACATCACCATTCTAGAATGGATGAGTGACGATAGTCTTAGTGAAGGAGTAGAACTTACTGGTGACAGCAGCGAAGAGCTTGCCTCTGTAGTAGGCGAAAACATCAGCATCACAGTATGCTTCAGTTTAGTTTTCAAGACCAGCTTGAGTTAATGTCTTAGCTTTCAAGATATTCTGGACGTAGACGTACCTAACATTAACAAAAAGAAATGGAAATTAAGAGATGAATGAAGAAATTAGGGGGGGAGAGATGGTTACATTTCAGATTGCTAGCTCATGGTGAACCATAGGGGCTCTCTATCATAAGGATCGGTGTTTCCTGAGAATAGCTATTCAGTTCCGTAGTACATGATGGAAATACCAATAGAAGTTAATGTAAAGGTTGTGTAACCCTTCAAGAGTTTCACACGGGAATCTCTGTCTCTTGATCCAAAGACTTGATCAGAAAGAAAACGTGGGTTATCGTGGTTATCAACGAATGGAGTTAAGACGGAAATATCCACATTCTAAGCTGCCCAATTGCTGTAGTAAATTCTAGCAGCCCACATGTCTTTTTGGTTCACGAATAAGTCTCTGATATTGAAGTACCAGGGATAGTTCAGCACTGATCCAAGAGAAGGAATGAAACTAGCAACATATCCGAAATCGCCATCGAAGACTTCACCAGTAGCGAACACACCAGCACTGTCGGTGTATTGCTTCCAGAAAGATGGGATGACTTCAGGGACGGTGTCGATTCGGATACCATCGAATCCAAATGTCTCAACGATGCCCTTGATCCAGCTGAGAAGGTAGTTGCCAACGTAGGCATTGTCTTGATTGAGATCAGCAAGTCCAGCGAGTCTGCAGTGTTGGATATTGTACATGTTTTTAGAATTGAAATCATAATCAGAAATGATGCAATAGCTGTGATAGTCATTAGGATCATTGAAAGGGACATTCTAAGAGTAGTCTTGGTTAGTGTTTCCCATATGGTTAGCAACGACATCAACCATAACCCAGATGTCTAAAAATAACAGGAAAGAACATCAGAAAATATGAAAATAAGGAAAATAAGGGGGTGGAATGTATTATTTGAATAAATTAAAGAAAAACCTGCTAAAAGATATCTCCCACAGTTCATGCTAAATCTAGGGTTAAATTTGCATAGTTACATCTTTAAATTAAAGGCAATCATATTAAGCTGTGCTGCTGGGAGAATAGAGCACTTATTTGGGAACTACATAATCGATCATTAATGAACAATTTTAATTAAATTAAGACTGATTTTGTGGGGGGGTATTTCTGATTACAACACATCAATAACCTAATTTCGTTGCAATGCCGTATTTTCAAGTCTAATTTGGTAGGCAAAAATTGAAGCCATGAATGGGTTAGCTTTGGAATACCTGACGTGGTAGTATCACTGTAACAATCGATCGATATGTCTAAAACCAGCCGTACAAGAAATGGGAAACTAAAATATTACCTTATTCGTGGCAGGCATCAACTAGGGATTTAAGAGCAGTCACACCACCGAAGTGTTTATTAACTTCGGTCATGTTTTTGGCAGCATATCCGTGGAATTGATTAGGGTAGTTATCAGGGATGGGACTGATCCAAATAGCGTTGAAACCCATGTTCTTGATGTAAGCAAGGTTATTCTCGATTCCCTTGAAGTCACCACCACAATAGTAGGGTTAGGTATTCAAATTGCATCCCGGTGTAGATCCATCTCCCAAAGCGAATCTATTTAAGAAAGAAATGGTAAGAAATAGCATTTAGAGAAGAGTATTAATAAGGATAGGCAGTACGAGGGTTAAAATAAATAATAAAAAGTTGACAAAATACTGTGAAAAATAAATAAAAATATCAACCTGTCAGTGATGATTTGATAGATGTTACGGGTTTTCCATTCTTAGGCTGTTTTAGCCGAGACATTGATTGCAAGCAGCAAGATCAGAGCAACCAATACGATGAGTTTGTTTTGGCTCATTTTTGTTTATGAATCTTCTTCAAATATTTTTTATTTTATGAATTATTGTTTTTCTTCAAAATAGCCAAATATTCTTAAAGAGAATCCTTGATCACATATACACTCTCCTTTGGCTCTGTCTCCCTCCTCAGATTTTGGTCCCTATGAATGGAAAAATTTGTCTCTTTTTTCTTATTTTTCCTTTTTCTCTCCCAAAATGTAAGCTCTCCTTGAGAATCTAATCCTTCCAGTATTCTTGATATTTTCCATTATTTCGAACATCATTTGCAATATTTCTATTATCTGTAGCTATCACCGTCAGATAATCATCAAATTCATCAAATTATTATGTCACTTTTGGTACAGAATAACTTCAACCAGCGCAGAAAGAGTTAGAAAGAAAGTAATAAAATCTTCCAATCAAATGTGTAAGAATCGATCCACCCCCAGGTTTTCATTACACAAAAAAGAAACAAATAAAACAAAGATAATCTCAGAAAAGAAAGTAAGAAAAGAGTATTTGAGGATTAGTTCAGATTGACAAATAAAAATTAATTCTGTTGCAAAAGAGATTTTATTGTTTTGGGGAGGGGTTCTGAAACTTCTAAAAGAAATGATACAATAGGAAAAACAGGGTTAAATTTAGGGGATATGACAAAATATTGAAAAATTCTTAGGGTGTTTCAGAGTAGATATTTATTAAGTTAAGTTCCTTCCAGTTCATGGCTAACAAGATGCCTATAGTTTGAAAAAAGTACAGTATCATTGAATTGGTAAATTTTAAAGCGTATTCTCTTAATATGGTTTTTGGGGATATTTTCAGAAAGGAATTTAAAAAATACCAAATAATTACATAAAATGATATGCAAATCCATTAATTTATTCACAGGTAAAATATGATGAGAATACTTAACTTGATTTTCAAAAATCAGCTAAACCATTCAATAATAACCAACAGCTAACAAACTAATAAGACAACACGCAATCAATAAATGATTCATCTTATGCAAGATTCTTCCTTGTCTCATGCTGAAGGAGGCCATTTCTTTTGAATAGCTGGCTTGATTGTGTCTTTAATCCACAGCAAGAACTCAGGGAGTAAGAATCTGTTTGAAAAAAAATCACAGCAAAATAATTGATGAAAATCATCCCCAAAAAATATTTTGTATTATTTCATTTAACAAAATAATTCTCTTACGATTAATCTTAGGCCCATTTTAGTTTGAGCTTCTTAGCCGAATCGAGCTAATTCAGCTTTAACCTATTCACAATAGCTTGAACCTTCGGCTGCAGATTCGAAGATTTGATAAGGTTCAAGTCATATTGGTAAGCACTTTTGCAAGCTTTGAAGAAATCAAATACTTGCCCTTCTAGCAAGGATTTAGCAAACCAACAATATTTCTCTAGACTCTCCTCGGAAAAAACTGTCTGTTTTTGGTTAATTTAAAGAGGTTGAATATTGGTAATCAATTTCTATTGGAATTATGTAATTTTCCACTTTGAAAATTAGATTTTCTTTGTATTATCAACTTTCTCCCCTTTTTGTCCCCCTCTCTCTCTCCCCAGTAATTAATTCCAAATCTAAGAGAATCAATTGAATAACCTCCCCCCATTTTATTTAAACCTAATTACCTCAAAAATTGGAATATCCCACTTCCTTTTGCTAAATGTCGACTTCGCTAACACCATCAGTTAATCTTTCTTCCTCGAGAACGACGGCTTAGGCTCATAAACATACTGTGTCTTCCTGTTAGTCGTCCTGTAATCATATTTATGCAATAACCCAATATCTGTGACTATCGTGATGTTGTTCATGTATTTCCTAAATCCACAAATCAAGAAAATTACCACCAAATTATTTTCTAATAAACTCGTTACTTTCTGCCATCAAGAATCTCCGAATACACCACATAATCAGGCTAATCTTTGATTAAAAACGAAGTTTAACTAATCAGCACTCTATCATTCGATTCTAAAGATTCATAAGCAACTTTCTTTCTTCCTTCTTCATCTAGATAATTAATTTTCCTAGCACACTGATCAATAAAACATGCTACAATGATCTCTACTAAGAACTTCTGCTATTCCTCATTTGGCTTGACATACGGACTAAATCCTTATTTAATAGCTTTCCGTTCTTCATCTGAAACAAGAATTGAATCGAGAATATCAGTGATTTAATTCAAATTATTGTATATTTCCTTCAAGCTCTTTGGTAGTAAATGCTAACTGGTAGCATATTTCAGAATATAATCCTCTAATTAACTCGTCGATGGCTTATCAGTGTAGATCTTTTCGACGAATTCACCAATGATATTGATATGAATAAACAGATCACTTTTGCCAATCATGAACTTCTCAAAATATTCCTTGAATTTCCCTATTTCCTCTCTTCTCTTCTCCAATGCTTTCTTCTTCATTTCCCTTTCTTCTTGAATCTAATTCATCTTTTACTTCAGCAAATCCTTCGCTTTAACCTTGAAGTCCTCATCACTCGCATACAGTTCTTCATGCTCTTTTAGATTAGAATTCCTATGTGGTTCGTCAGATTCAAAAATCTTGAAATCACTTCTATTGAATATTTCTTCAACTGTCAAAGCTGTCACGAGCAACAAAGCATACACCGATACACCTGCAGCTCTACCTTAAAGAAGCATCTTAGCATATCTAGGATTGATTGGTAAAAATGCTAAAACTCGTCCAAGTTCTGTTATCTCACTTTTGTCATCAGTCTAAAATCAAATTAAATCAAACAAAAAAACACATTTAAATCCAACCTATTTCCTGTATTTATTACTTTATCAATTTCTTCATCTTGTATGTCAATATCTAAATCAACTTCCTTATCTTGGAGTGCCTTGATTTTCACTAGATTCTAAATTGCTCTTCTTAGATTTGCAATAGCAGGTGGTGTTGGATATGGGAATTTAATAACATCTTAGATTCCAATCGCTTTTAAATGCAGCACAACTGATTCCAAGGGCATATGGAGTATTTCCGGATCTGAAAATGGCTGGAAGATATTTGCAAATACCGAAGGTGCATACAATCTATAGCAATACCCTGGACTAGTTCTACCTGCTCTACCACTACGTTAATCTCCAGAAGCTTGTGATATCCACTTAATGAAATGCTAGGATATCGCAACTTTCGTTGAATACACTTTTTTCTTCTCTCTACCAGTATCCACAACATACTTAATATTTGGAATTGTAAGTGATGTCTCAGCGACATTTGTAGCTGCAATGATTAGTCTTGTCCCAGGGATTTTATCCTTGAAGATCTTCTCTTGTTCCTGCAAGGGAAGCTTAGAATATAATGGCAGGATCTTGAATTTCAAAAAAGATTTTTTAGCGCCTTTGAGATTCTCTGATTCAATAGGGTTGTGAGTGATTATCCCAAGATTCTCTGTTTCATCAGGGACTTCACTGTCTTTATTCAATACTTAACCTTCTTCAGCTTGAAGTTTCAATTTTCGTCTTGCACCGAGTAAAAACCCATTGGAATCGTTCTTTTCTTCTTCGTCAAGCTTATCATCAGCATCAGCTTCATCGTCATCTTTGTCAAAAAAATAAGTAATTAAATTTCCAAAAGAAATATTGACAAAAAAATCAGTTATTTCTGTTTTTCTTTAATTCTTTGTTACCATCCTCTTAATCTTTCTCCTCTCCATCTGAGTCTTCCAGGTGAAAATCCTTCTACTAATACTCCCTATCATGTTACCCTCTTTATTCTAAAATCTTCTACTTTCTCCCTAGAACTGATCCCAAAGAAATACAAAATTCCTTGATTTCCCTTTCTCCTGTTAAGAACACTAGCACATCTCCAGGTGGTAATTCCGCATGAATCTTAGCACATTTCTTCACAGCAGCTTAGAGATAATCATCAGGCGTTCTTTTTGAGAAATATATATTCACAGGATACTATCTCGCTTCGACGTTGATGACATTTACTTTCTTAGGCAGAAGATACTTGTTCCCAGTGAAATCCTCAACTCGTAATGTAGCGGACATGATGATTACCCTAAGAGGATAGTATTTAAATGCTGTTTAGTCTTTAGGTGAATTTCTCCTTTCTTCTAAAGCCAATCTCGCCCTGATGTTGACTAATCTAGATAACAGCCCTAACAGTAAATCAGTGTTGATTTTTCGTTCATGCGCTTCGTCGATGACAATAACGGAGTATTTCCTTAATAAGAAGTCAGAGCACATCTCATTCATCAAGATACCGTCTGTCATAAACTACCAGAAGATAAGGAGAAATATAAGAACACAAGTAGATAAATCTTATGGATATTCTATTTATAGTAAACCGATTCTTTTTTCTTACTTTGATAGCCGAATCTTCATTGAAACTCGAATGTTCATGTCTAACCTAATACACTACTTCCTTCCCTAAAATCATCCCCATCTCATCAGCGACTCTCTTTGCCAGCGCAATAGCTGCTATTCTTCTTGGCTAGGTGACACCAATCATCCCAGGATTAGGACCAGATTTATTCGTGTATCCTGCTTCATACAGGAATTAAACTGTCTATGTACTCTTACCACTTCCTGTCTCACCACATAAAAGTGTGATCAAATTATTATCAACTGCTTCAAGGATATCTGCTTCTCTCATGATAATAGGCAATTTAGATCGCGCTGTTTATTGCTACTCCGTGCGATTCACATAGTTTTACACCTTCTGCTACCCTTAGATTATCTCCCTGATTAACTCGTCTTCAATGAAATCATCATGCTCGATTTCCTTTGAGTTTTGGCACAACACAAAATATCTTAAATTATCTCAACAAATTATCTTATTTCTTTTTCTGCATACCTTGTAGAACTCTTCTTGCTCCTTCGCTTTAAGCTCTCGCTGCGCATCAGTTGTACTCAATTCCTCCATAACTCTCCTTGTAGTTTTAGCTCCATCGAAGGTTTCCAAACTTAACCCAGGAATCAATCTTTTCGCTTCACTTTCAAGCTTAGCTTGAGAATTCTAAGCATCTCTAATTTTTTGCAATTTAGCTTAGTACACTGCATCTTCTTCTGCAAGTTCTTCTACAGTTTGTTTGTTTGCATTTACATACTCCGTCACAGCGAAGATATTCACTCCTGAATCACTCTTCTTCTTTGTCTCAGCATTATCAGTCTTAAGTTTCTTCTCTAAATCAGGCTCACTTGATGATCCATCATCATCACTCTCGAATTCTTCATCGATATCCATCTACTCTTACTTACCTATTTTTGCTTATTTCTATGCATACTTAACATCCTTCATAGCTCTACGATCTTCTCTTATTTAGATACTCATATTCTTAATCGAAGCCATCTTATCAAGCATATGACTCTCATTTGATTTCTCTAAGCCTTATTGCAATCCTAATAAAATGTCCTTCCTCTCAGCGTCTTTCTTCTTCTTATCCTAATCACATGAAATCACAAAGTTAAGAATATATCAGCTCATTTTGTTCATTGCTGTATTTTTCTTACTTAAAGCTTGATAAGCTTTTGTGAAGCACTTAGCTTTTTCTTGCCCATATTGTTTTGATCTGCTTTATTTATAATTTCTTGTTTAGAAAGGGATGAAAGTAGAACGAATTGAATGTGTGTATCTAGGTTTGTTTTGTTTAATTATAATTGTATCTGTTTGATTTCTAAATCACTTTCCTTTCATTAATTAAACCTCTGGTTAAAATTGATTCTTTTTCTCTTTTTGATCATTGTCTTCATTCTAAATGTAGCAAATTATGAGACACAAACTCATTTAATCAAAGAGAGAGAGAGAGTACAATCATCTCGAATGAACACCCTCTTTCTTTTTTAATAAAACTAAGAGATTCTCAATAATAGATAGAATAGCGAAAATGAGTATTTAATAATTTTTTATATTAATATTTTGTATATGTATTTTTAATAATAAAATGAAAGGAGCACACACATAGATCTTAGCTTAGACAACTTATCGTTGCTTGTTTGGATATTAAAGAGTCTAACCCAAATAGTTATTTCAAAGACTAGAGGGGAGAAATACCAAAGAGATCTTTTTAAATACCTAAGTGGGTCTAAAGATGAGTTGAGCAGTCGGTGTGTCTGTGTCTGTGTGTGTACGTGTTAAGGGTACAAAGAATAGAATGAAAAGAGGCCTCATGTAAGAAAGAAAGAACTTATGGTGAAAAAGAAAGAAGAAAGAGATATACTTATTATTATTATATTTTTATTTATATTTTTATAGGGTTAAAAGAAAGAAAGAGAAGGAGATTATAAGAGAAGGTTGAAGAGAGTTGATTCCTTTTTGTAGAGAGCCAGAGATAGAGAGAGAGCATGGGAAAAGGAGGAGAGGGATGGGATGAATGTATATCCCTAAGAAGAAGAAACCTAAGAACTTCTTTGGCTTCTTCTTTTCTTCCTCCATATTTCGGTATCCACATTGTTCTTTCTTCCCTGACAATTTTAAAAAGACTACATCTTTCTTGTTGAACCTATCACGTCTCATGACAGGTTAGCCATTGTCAGAACTTATGCATATAGATACCATCTTTAAGTTTATGGATACCTAGTACGACGCGATGATAGTAATTTAATCGTAGTTTAACTGCTTCTTGATCATCAATGGAATCTTGCGCTGATCTAAACGCAGCCATTGTGGTATCGAAATGCGTTTATTTAGATTCATATGTGACATTATTAAAATGTATGAAGATCTTGTAGAACAGCGCTTTGAGAAGGTTCACATAGATTATTTTCTCAGGTGGGATGAGCTCTGGTTTGCGGAGGTCAACTTTAAAGGAAAGCCAGTGAGATTCGATGTCTTTCGAGTGCTTCTTCAGCTGAGCCATTGATTCAGGTGTGAGCTTCAAGAAAAGTGTGTTGTAATGCGCATGCGTGTAGTTTTCAACTTTGACAGTTTTGAAGGTTTATTTGAATTCTCTAATGTGCCATTTTCCTAAGCCAGTGTCAGCGTGATAAGGGAAGGAAGAATTAGAAGAATCGTCGTCGTTATTGGTGGGAATGCTGCTGCTGATATGATCGTTTGGCACATTCTCCTCAGATTTTGCAGTAGAATAAAATTAGTCTTCAGTTTCATTAAGATTATTGTTACTATTTTCCTTATCAATTTAGCTATTATTTCTTATTTTTTTGGTTAGCTACATACCGCCATCTGAGCTGTTCTCATCGTCTACTTCTGATCTGCATCGTTTCTTAGGATTCAAGCATTATTTCTTATCATTTTTGAGATCTTCTTGGTTTCCTTTTTCGATCCTTAATTTTGAATGAATCTTAATATAACTCACAGCAGTTCTCAATGATTCAGAGACAATCGGATCGATTTCAAAGCATGAGAGTGACTCATACGAGTAGATACTCATGACTTAATAGAAAAAGAGTCTATTCAGATTGTGAAACTATGACATATATTAAGATTATGGATTTCGTTCTTTAAATCTCTTTTTCTTATCTCCTCGGATAAATGTCTCACACATCTTTTACAAATGCGTGTACACTTCATATTTCTTATTAGGTTTAAGCTCAAGGCAGCTGACTAAGGAGGTATCACGGAGAGTCCTAGAGGAGTTAGAGGATTAGAGAATATCTTGGATGTTGCTGAGAAGTGAAAATGAAAGGGAAGATATTTCTAATAGTGGATTCTCTAAGTTCTTTGAGGACTATTAATGTTTCTGAAATTAAACTTCAACGATCCGTTGTTTAAGGAGCCTATCATAAGGTAGCAGTTGTGCCTCCGTGGAAGCTCCTAAAGAGATCCTCTCAGTGTTTCCTGCGTCTGGGAGATTACTGAAGAAGCTAGTGAAATGGTTCAAGGAAGTTGACTTGCTTAGGATAGATGGTAGAGACAAATACAGTGAATGATCCATTTATTATTATCTTTCAACGCTATCCACGTGAATTGAGATTCTCGATCCTTGGAGATGCATGTCCTTGAAACTAGCAGTGTGTTAATTTTACCCTTAGATTCTCTCAGGTTATTCAGATTTGACATCAAACATCTTAATTATCTAAGAATTGAGCTTTTGACCGTCGGGGTAGATTGAGTTCGGGAAGGAACTACTCCGCTGGGTCACATTACTACTATCAGTTGGTGAATGAAGATTCAAGAAATTCTTGGAAAAAGCAGATTCACATTGAAAAACACCATGATCTTCGATTTTAGGGAGCTAAATATTAGAGATATTCGGCGAAGATGTAATGGAGGATGCACTCACTGGTTGAGCGTTCTACGCTTATTAGTGTTCATACTTCTACTATTGTAGATTCTGCTGCATAAAGTACTATTATGCTATTTCAGGGGTTGTTTTGGGAACATCCCCTGAAGTAAACTAATAGTTCTACTTAAGACCTACCCCATTTGATGATTCTTGCTAAAGCTGATAGTTCAAATAAGCTAGTTCTTGCTAAACACGAGATGCGATTGTATTACAATTATTACTGATTTTCTCCGTTGCTGCAATTGCTTATTGCAAATAATTCTAAATATGCACATCAGCACAGTTAGTCTATTATGAAAGCAAACCAAGAGATGGCCATGATGAAGTTTTATTAACGAAAGATGGATTCGACATCCCAAACAGATTCTGATCATATCTCTGTTAGCCAACAGCGTAATTTGGATCAAAAGGTAACATTTATGAACTTGGCATCTCATAATTACTCAATGAAGGAGACATCTACGATTAATATTGAGCCAAGAAATCATTTGGGTTATTCTTGTTTTAAATCATCATTCTCGAAGCCTCCCATAACTTGAGTAGGTGGTCTTGCTGCTGGGAGTACATTAGATGAGAAATTCTTTGAGTGTGTGAGTGTGTTAGTGTTATGAATATTAGCTGATCTGGAGTTTTAGGGAAATAATATTGTTTTTTTTGTGAATTATTTGTTTTCTTTGTTTTTTCGCTGCTTTGCTTTGGAAGAGGAGTTCAAATCCTAGTTGTTTTATACAAAAAACACAAAGGAAGTAGCGTAAAAAAAACACTATTTATTCCCTTCCCTTTCAGCTTATGACCCAAGCCTAAAAACTTCAGCTAGGAGGGGGGGGAGGGAAATCATCAGTTTCTTCTTCATTTAAATAAGGAATCCTTTTCAATCTATCAATAATTATTTCTCCCCAGACTGTTTTCCACCTGAAGCACTCTAATCTCACGGATTAACAATTCTATCTCTCTCTCTCTCGCTTTCTTTGTTTCTCCTTCAAACTGATTGTTACTTCTAGCTTCTGCAAGTTTTACATTTTTAATTTCAGTCCCTTCTGTCACTTCGATTTTGTTTCCCAGTACTTTTAAACTTCCTAAGAGAAATGATTCATCCGTGCTGTTGTTGTAGGCATTCTCTCTTTGGAGACTATTAGCTCTTCCAAGAATCGAATCTTTAGAGATTTTCTTACATTCCGATTGGGTAAATTATTGATAAACAATTCTGATCTGTCTTACTTTGGTTATGATGTATTTCCAGGTACATGGACATATTACAGTTTTCGTTTGAATTTTACCTCAAGATTGATGATTTCCCTGCGATTTTCTCCATATTAAAGTATGATTAACTTAGATAGCCAACCATCCAAATTTGACAAAAGAATGATTAAACGTTCATGTGATGTAATATGATCAATGTTTTATAGGAATTTTATCCACCCCTCCCTCTCTCCCCAGTTCCTTAAATTAGCAGCCCCCTCTTATCAACCTTTATCATTCTTTTATATTTTCATTCATTTGAGTAATATCTAAGGAATTCTTTATATTTTTATTTGTTCTAGAATTCTCTCAGCCCAAAATGAGCGATTGTGATAATTAACTTAGGTATTTCACTCTTGGAGAGATTCACTTGCTAGTACAGCTATCTTGAACATTTTGAAAGTGGCGATGTTTATCATACTTTTATGGGTTTAAAAAACTTCGAAGGAGAGCTGTGTAAATTATGTAACTCAATAACAGAATATTGAAGGCAAATCAAATAAGATTTTTAGCTAGTTCTTTTTTTCATATCTCTGATGCTATTGATTTCTCTTGCACGTTGCTTGAAATCGACTGAAAGGCAGAATCGAGAGCGTGAATTGAAGAGTGCTTAAAAATAGAGTAATTTCGAGGAATCCCAGCAGATAGCGGATAGCAGCAAAAAATATAAAATATAAATCAACTTCCCTCACGTTTTTAAATGAGAAATCGTTGGAAAAATATGATGATTAAGGTTAATATTATTATCCTCCAGTCTTTAATCATATATCCCACACATACAAGTATAATAAGAATAGTCTGAACCTGCTGGTCCTCCCCACTTAATTGGCTTACTTCTCCCATTTCACAACAAAACCATATGAATTTATCATTACAAAATAAAAAACAAATCGAAAAGATGCCATTCATTTTCACTTTCTCTCTCCCTCACTCTCGTTACCCTGATTTAATACTGCGTAATAACGAAAACAAAACCTTAACTCATTGAAAGAGAACCTTATAAATCTCGCTTCAACAAATCAAAGTTTATCTAAAGCTAATAACGATTTCCTCTAGGGGAAACTAACTCACTAATGATCAGCTGAATTCTTAACAAATATAAAATCGGCTAGCCATTTTTTAACGATAAGTACAAAATATTTCAGAATAGGATTGATCAAGAAAATTAGGAAATACATTCGATTCTTTATAAGTTTTTGACACTTATTGTCTATGACGACACAAGCCTAGCCAGACAGTCAATTCAAATACAAAAACACAAGGAAAAATCATTATAAAAAAGTATTTTGTTATTGAATACGAGTACAACAGATTGGAAACATTTTGTGATTTATGTTAAACATTTTGGGATATTTTTCTACCAAACTTCTATATTTTCCTTACTTTACTGGTCTATGGATTTGATAATTTCCTTTTAAAAAAATTCAACTTTGGCAAGTACAAAAATAAAAGATAGGTTAATAAACTCTACTAGGATCTTAGCAAAGAGGAGGAGGAGGAGGAAATAACTTGATCAAGAAATACAGGCAATTAATGAATACATTTACTTCTACTGATTTCCAATAATATTCTGGTGTTTTTATGGGGAAAAACTACTCAAACTGCTGATAATACAACTACTTATTTTGAGTAATTGTTTAAATAAAAAATGTTACTAAATTTATCTCTAATCCCTCCAGAAGCTATCATCAATTTTACCTTATCTTTGTTATGAAATACTCCTAACAACTAAGACGATTAGTAATATATAGCACTACTAGGCAAGTTCAATTTAAAAAAACAATATTTTAAAAACTCAAAAAGTACCTAAACCCATTTATCACTTCGATTAATATCTCCTTTTTTCCAATATGTTTCATCAATATCCTAAATCTCTGGATCCTTCTAACATGATGACGGGAATACTAGATGATCTTTATTTTGGTGTGTGAGCAAAGCATCCTTCAAGGTTTTGCTCTGAAAAGAAAGGAAGGCTAAGAAAAGAGAGAAAAACTACAACAAACGAGCTTGTTCGAATATCTGTATTTCCTATGATAAGTAGTCATATTTTTTGCAGGGATATTTTATTAGGGAGGGGGAAAAACCAGTCATTCAGCCATTCTGCATCAGTGAGCCAAATAATCAATTTAAAATTAGTTCAAAAAAAAAAGATAATTCTTGTGTTGGCCAGTTGTTAAAGTTCAATAATTAGTTGCATTGACTAAGATAATCTTCACAAAAGCCAACAAACAAATCATGCCAAATGAGTAATTCCCATCAAATCGAAATGGGCTTACACATCTTCAATTCATAAACACTAACAATAATTATTGTTGCGTTTTCTGTAAAATACATTGCAATAACAATGCACAATGCGAAGAAGAAGATTAATTCAAGCAGGAAACTCAATATCATCATCAATGGAAGCAATCCAATGAGTAAGTCCAAGCAGAGAATTGTAATGTAATTTGGGAAGCAAATTGAGAAAGAATATTAATACACAAAAAGAATAAGAATAATTAACAATCTCCCCCCATCCTACTAATCAATCTCTTAATACTATCATTTTCCCGTTGAAGAAACGAAAAACAACAACAATAACAACTAGAAAACTCTAAAGCAGGCATATCATAGAAACAAAATCATATCATTTCCGCGGAATCGTCCATCTCAGCAAAAGACAAATGGAAAGCCCAGACAATGGGAACATACTCAATGATAGCATCGACTAACTTGAAGCGATAGTTGACTCCAACTAATCACCATACGTTTTCTACAGCACATCCAATAACCATAAAAAAGACAATATTTCTAAACTACCTAGCTATCGATAAGCTTGCGACACTCCATCACAGACTCCTCGATTTAATAAATTTAATTCTTCTGAAATCCATCCATCAAATAGCTATAGAACTTCGTTATATAGACTACCTAGCAACTTTGAGAGCATCGAAAGTTTCTGCTGTAAAGATTAATAAAAGTAAATGTCTTCATAAGCAGAATCGGGGAGAGGAAGTAGTTCGATAATTGGAGGAATATCATCAGCAGCATCTTCATCTCCTGTTCCTGTATTTGGAGTGGCTAATTGCAATTAAGGATAGGACAGTAATATCAATGGAGGTAGTGATAGTATGTAGAGTTATTCAGTGATGAGTTAGCATATTGGAATGCAAGGGAAGGATGGTATTTTCTAGAGATTTGATGGAGAAGAGAACGAAATTACAAAGAATCATAGGAAATACAACAATCATAATGAGAACAACATGCAGACATATGAACTCTTCCATGCTGATAATGTCTTAGCTGACAAGAACTTTACATTCTATAATGGCAGTTAAAAGAGTGCTATTAAGAAACGAATATTCAATAAGAAAGATAAGAATAAGGGAGACGATGAAGGAGGGTTTGAAGGTAAAGATGATCATGCAGATAAGGGAAATGTTACTGAGGGAACAGTAATAGATACATCTGCGGGTATTATTACTAAGAATGATATGCTACTTACCAGTGGAACAAGAACAACTAGCACACCAGATGAATAAGCTAAGAAATCAGCTAATTACTATTCTAAAAGTAAATGCAGAAGCATCTCAAGTTATTATTCTTGTCAAAGTGAGAAACCCACTGGAGAACAGCAGTACATGATAGCATAAGATCTACTTGAGGATAATACAAACAAGAAGAGCAAAGGAAACAATAACAACAATAGCAACAAGAAGAAGAGTTAGAGTTTTATGACTAAGGAGACTGTCGCAGATCTGAATGCAGTGAGTGTCGCATTGAATAATAGTAATTTAATATAAGAGAGGAAATAACTAGCAGCGTAGATATTAGATGATTAATAGGTAAGGAGAAAGAAGAAGATATTACCACATTACTAAGGTGTTAATTAAGTTGCTAAAACTGAACCAGATGAAGGCTGTAGTAATAGTTTTATCAATGGTAATAATGTTCTTGGATGCTTGTCTCATATTCATAATCACTAGACAACAACATTCTAGAATTCGACCTATTAGAATTACTTAGCTTAGCTTCGTTAGAATTTCGCTTCATCGGAATCTTAGTAGCTGAGTGATTAGCAGTAGCAGTAACAGCAGTAACTGCCTAGACAGGATTAGTTAATAAAATAAAATAACTTCTTGAGTTCAGCGAAGGTTATATCATATCAACTTAATAGAATTAGACAGCAAGTAAGTCTGTAATAATAGGTCTCAGCAGCGAAAGCCCTTCGAGAAGACTCCAATAATGGATCTGCTGGCATAATCATTCCAGGAGGGGCTACTCCATTGAAGGATAAGAATACAAACCCTGAATATAACTCAGCTAATAATAATACAAATAATAAACTAAAATCGAGCAGTAACACATCTAATGTGAATTACACTTAAATGAATCCATCCGTGAAGTTCCTTAGAAAGGCATTCAGCTAGTAAGGATAAGCAGCGGTGAATCATAACCATAATCATAATTAGAATAGCTTTATTACTAAGATAACTCCTAGCAAGGATGATTTCGGTTAGATTACGATGAAAGCAGATAGTAATAGTAGTATTGCTTGGCGTAGGAGTAGAAGCGCAGAAAGAGGGAATAGCTCTTCGAAGCTTCGAAGTGATAGTGAAGGAGGTGATCATTACACGAAGAGGAAGAGGATTGTGCTAGGTTAATAGAATTATTAGATGTTTGAGAGCCGTGGATTGATGGTGTTGCCTTAATCTACGTAGTCAGAGTAGTCATGGTAGTTATTTAATGATCGATTAGATAATGGAGAAGCGAAACAATAATAATAAGGAAGTGCTGCTGCTGCTGTTGTTGCTACTACTGGTGCAGGTAACTCTTCCTCGTTGGCTGTTAAGAAACCATAGTCGTCATCATATCCAACTAGGAATCATAAATAGCAAGGAAATGCATTTTTAAATAGTTAGATAGATAACAAAACGAATGAGAATCATAGTAGTCATAGTGATTAGATTGATGAATTGTTCTTCCATGGGAATATGAATAGTAGTGCTGCAGTGGATGGAACAAAGCAATTGAACACACGTATTCAATCTGCGAAATTAGAAGCAAATAATAACTCAGTGGTTTAAAGAAGTAAATTTGATTCTTATTCACTAACAAATACTCAAGCAGCTAAAGTATAATAGTAGTAACCATAACAGCTGCAGATTGAGTCGACTTCCAAATATACTAATGCTACCAATACGTAATTAGATTATTCATCGAATTATTTATCAGGCAGTTCGAAGAAGCAAGAGAAGAAGATGCAAATAGCTGGATGGCATCTGAGAAAGATTAACAAAAGTATTAATAATAATAATAATAGTAGTGCTAGCTAGCATAAGAAACATGTGATGGGTTCATCTTCTGCAGCATAGAATAATCAAAGTGGTATTATCGATGATTTTATTTCGGAGGATGCAGAGAATCTAATAATCTAGTAGACACCGAATTAGGAGAAAATCATGAAGATTACTAAGGCTAAGGCTACCAAAGATAGCAATAATAGTAATTAATTTATTAGATGCAGCAGTCTGAACTAAGAGAATATTAGCAGTAGCAATCATAATAGTAATAATCTTCGAGCGAGTCTTGATATTAAAAGGAACATCAACGGGAACTATCTGAACTTAGATGCATTCTCGTTAAGAGCACATTCATAGATACCAAAAGGACATTCAATCAATGAATAGCAGTAATAGTAATAATCATAGAAATACCCGAAATGCATGCAATTTGATCTCTCCCCGATATCACCATTAGCAATGACTTTTCTTTAGCCGAAAGGGATAGATAATAGCAATGGTAAAAACCATATATTTTTTCCTAATTTACCAGCAAGACGGGCAGATTCAGCTGGAAGAGCAACAAAACCGGCTTTTATTATTAATAATAGCAGTTTCTAAAATAGTCATCACATAGCGAGAGCCTTCTCAAGACAAACAAATAGTAATAGTAATAACAATAATAATTCACCGACATTTGTATCATTAGCGCAATAGGTAATTAGGAAAATATGAATGAATTTAAAGAAGACAATCAACAGTTATTAAATAAATTAATATGCTATTTGGATGCTAAATACGACCAAAAAAAAAGGAGGATTCCAAAACTAAAAGCTAACACAATTATATCCAATAATCTAATTTTATTATTTTATGATAACCATTCTCAATAACAATAATCCTATTCATACCAATCCATTTCCCTGCTTATTTGTATTATCACTTTTTATATTCATTCTCTCAATCCGTTTTTGAAAATCTTCTCTGTTTTGTTTGTTTGGAGAAATAAATAAATATCCTTTTGAGGAATTAAAACTTGGCCTACAATCTAGATTATCCTAGCAAATAATTTCATCAACAAATTCAAAGAAACCATTAAACTAACTAACATCCTCTCTGCATTTACACACTCTTTCTCTTTCAAACAAATGGATACTCCAACCGACCTTGGCATGAGTGGTGGATTCAGACAAGCTATGATGGGGAAGAAAGTAGCCCTCAAATCTATGGCTACTAAAGTCAGAGATATTCAGGTAAGTACCATGATGAAGAAGATGAAATCCTATGAGAATCGGTATAGGTATCTTGATAAGCTCATATTGCTGAGTGAATTGTGCATGACGAGTGGATTACGCTCGAATGTCTACGGGAAGGATTTGAGTGATTTATGCTTGGATATTCTCAACAAGGAGTCCATCGTGTGGTAATCAGAATTTCAATAATTCGAAGAACTCTTAGATCTTGTAAGAAATAGGGAGAATAATATAAAAATGAAAGGGTGTTTGATATTATCCACAAGAACATACTTGACAGTTTATTGATATTTATTCTTTTGTATTTCTCATCTGTCAAATAGGACTAGCGGATAGAGTATTTCATATAGAACTGCTTAGTTGTCATTGAAAACAACAAACAAGACGAAAAGGTTATTCTAATGTCATTAACACATTTATCCTGTATTGACTACCCAAAAGACGAACGAGTTTAATCGCTTGGTGCAAGATGCGTTAGAGTGCTAAAGAAATTGCTAACGAGAGACGATGATTTTAAGGAACTTGTGGAGAAGTCGATTCTTGAGATTATTATCTAAAACATCAAGCAGACGAATTGGATGGATGTGAAGGAGATTCAAATTAATGGGATAATATCATTCTTGGAAATACCAAATATACCATTGCTGTTTCTATTAGATGAAGATATACTTCCTTTGATGCATAAGTGGATTGGATAGGTAAGTAGAGGAGAAGGAGGAGGAGGGATGGTAGAATGATAAATATATGTGTCTTTACATGATGTTTATTTGGATTGTTATGTTTAGATATCTGATTACATAACTGCGAAGGACTACTATGAATAAGAAAATGAAGACGAAGAAAATGAGAGGATCAAAATGAATCTGCAGAATTCAGGGAGTCATCGTGGGATTGAAGGAGGAGATGATGGCTAAAATAATTATGACGATGAAGAAGAAAAACAAGCTCCAGGGAAGATATTCACCAAAACATTCAAGAAAGCATTGCAGATACTTTAGTAACCAAAAATACAATATATTGGCGATTATTTTTTGATAAACGCAATGAAAAAACCATGATTGGTATGTATGTGCTTGTGTATGCTTTGTTGATCATTTGTTTTTATTTATTAGATTAATCGATCTGTGCATGAAGAACAATAAAATCCTAGATAAATTCTGCTCTGACGATCTTGACAAGAACATTCTCTTGAATATCTACTTCTAATTCATGAGTGGAATCCACTTCGAAATCGATTTAGTCAAGATCTACTTCTAGAAAGAACAATTTGTAATATTCTCTGAGTTCTAAATCGTCGTCTTAGCACTCGTTGAGAAGTTTAATTCTGTCTTAGAAGAAAGAATCTTACAGCAGCAAATTGGAAGGAACAATAAAAACTACAATAGGACAGCTATCACGTAAGGCTATCTACCTACGATACCTTCATTGATGAAATTCGATGGTGATTCATTCAGTGAATTGCAAAGCTAAGAATAAATACCATCGCAGGGTTGGAAAATGGATGTGTAAGACGTCGAAAGAGCTACGAATTTCATGATGAAAGATATCAAAGTCTAATTGAAATTCAAGGAAAAGAATGCAACCGCATTTACACTCCAAATGGAAGAGCTCATGAATAAAACGGAGGATTCTTTGCCTATGGAGAAAGCGAAATAAATATCTTAGATTACACATCTCGCTTAGCTCATTCGAACGGCTGGATCGTTTTAAGGGCAGCTATACTCGCATGAAGGAGTAAGAAATGAAGTCCTTTTTTGTTATAAAATTAATAAAATAGATTTTGTTATGTTTTTCTTTAGATTCCCTAAAAGAAAGCAACGGGTAATAGCACTCCCACAAGTAAGCTCATGGAGCGAGTCTTAGAAATCTACAAGATTCCTATGCTCGATCCGATTCTTGTCTCTGCGTGCTGCTCAGTGATACGATAATATCTTCGTCATCATGTGTTCAGTACGGCTGAAGAAGTGCGATCGTTCTTGAGTGAAATCAAGAGTTGTGTGAATCTACTGTAATATCTTGACATCGAAGGCAAACCATTCGATGAGTTTATCCTCCTAGGGTAATTACATCTGCCATTGGAATTATTCGTGAATAATTTCACATTAGACGTAGTTGATATGAACAATAACGAATATTACTAAGCTATGCTAGGGAATAAAGCGATATTAACTGCGATGTTTGATATTCTAGAATTATTTAATTTCTTCTATCTACGTAGCGCATTGTCTACGGATATTAAAATACAGAATAAGTCACTCAAAGCGAATATTACGGGTTCTTAATAAAGTAAAATGATTAAGAAGGAAGTAAGAGAGTTGCTCGATTAGAAATAGCGAAAAGTGATTCTGCTGAGTTTACTTGATTTAAATGATGCGTCGATAAGAGTATAAGCGTGCAGGTAATTGCTGTCGCTTAAGACGTTGAAAGGACCGTAGACTGGGTAGATTATGGTGTAGACGATGAATTGGTAGCCGAATGATTTATTGTAGTTATTGAATAAGCTCAATGATTTGTTTTAGATGCAGAAAGGTGGGAAAAAAGAATAGGATATATCATTTATTATTATGATATTCTGCAAGTTCTACACCGAAGTTGATCCGATATATGCAGAGTCTATCATCAGGGAGATCGGCATGGCACAGTTTGATATCATGATTGATATGTATGATCAATTTAAACTAAAAATAAATAAAAAATGGAACAAATTATGTATTTGGTTTTTAAATAATTTTTGTTCATTTTGAGATGCTAATACAACCCTTCCTAACCTTCTTTTTGTCCTTCTTACAGCTTAGAAGACAGCGTGAATTCAACTTAAGGATTTGCTGATGCTTCCATTCAAAACGACTCTGATTTATGTCTCTCTTGCGTGTTCTTAATCAAGAAACTCCTCCATGACGAGCTCATTAAAGAACAAATCCAACGAGAATCCGTCTTAAAGCGTATTAGAAACTGCATCATCAAGGAAAGCATGATATTCACTGAATCATTCCCTCCATTGTATGCCGAAGACCTCTGTATGAATGTAGGAACTCTTCTGGAATGCTTTGAAAATGCAAATATCAAATAAGATTCGTTACTCGTCTTCAGGATAGCAAAACGATTAGCTGATTGCTTAGAAGGCGTTGCGTATCAAGTCTAAGAACCAGACGATGAAGACCACGATGATGAAGAAAATAGACTAGAAACAAGTCTACCAGCTGGGATAAGTGTTTCCAGAGTCGGTGTGGGAATTCAAAATAGTGAAATGGGATAGAGTAATACAAAATCTGTATGGTAAAAACTCTCGAAAGACAATAGCAATACAGCTAATAAGCAAGGAGTGATTCAAACAAGTGGTATATAACCTGGTGGAGTTGCTCCTGTTGCTGCAGTGAAGTAAGCTGATTTAGATAAACTTAACTCGTAGATAAAGTAACTAGCATTAATGAAGATATAATCGTTGCGATTATCTGAAGGAATAGAGAATTCAATTAGCAATATTGTTACTGATGTTATCAAGAATTTAGAATAGCAAAGGAAGAGTGCATTGCAAGTTATATAGCATTAGAAGAACCCTTCTGCTGTGCCGATTGATAAGTCTTTTTCAGTCAGAAATAACTCACTTACTAAAGGGAATCAAGAGGGTTCAGGGCCATTGAAGAAAAGTATCGTGAATAGTAAAGTTGTCAAGGATTTTGTTAGTATCAGGAGCAAGTAACAACAAAATAGGGATCGTTTTTGAGAAATCAAAGAAATACTCGCAACTTTTATTATTATTTCTTATCCTATTTTGTTGCTGTTTGATCCGATGTAGCTTCCGCTTTGAGCTGATCAAGTAAATCAAGCAAGAATGTACTTTCTGGAAGAAACCAAAGCGATTCGAAATGGAATAGAGCTTCACGGATCTCTATAAATCGCAACATAATCTGTTTTCATCTCAGCAAGGCACTTAAAGGCTGCTACAGTTTTTATCTAATAAAAGCATGTTCTACAGACTTAACGCTGAGAGATAGACATTCATCGGACTCATCATCAACTAACAATCCTCCATTGTACTAATATTTAGTTTCAAAATGTCACTTTATTTCCCTAAATATTTCTTTTTAACCTTCCCTTTCCTTTCTCTAGAAGCCATCTAAATCTTCAGACAAGAAAGACACTTCAGCAGCTTCTCAGCCTAAAACCTAAGAGTTCTCCAAGCAAAACAATGACGTTCTGCTCATGGGATAGAGCCATTATCGAAGTTCCGAAGCTGAGAAGAATTTCATGAAATTCAATTTATTAGACTATGAAGACTCCGATGTATCGTACAGTCATTTGTTCTACAAAATTGTAGCAAACGTTGAAGATGTCGTTCTCTTGAAGATGTTTATTAGTCCATCCTCACAGGATAGTTCCAGTCAGTAAGTTAAACTTCGCGCAGAGATCTCCTCCAAGAACAAATCCGCTATTATCGTGTCTTCGTTCTTGCGATGCATCTACTTTTCGATTAAAAATGCACCGAATCATTACATTCGAGATCAAGCCATCAATTAAGCTAAAAACAGCTCCACGTTCTATAAAATGTCATAACTCTGCAAGGACTGCGGGTTCATCAAGGCATCACTCGGGAGTAAGTTCCTGTCGATTGGGAGACTCATATTCAAATACTTCAGAAGTAAGAGAGAACAAAATAAAAACTAATTTTGTGTTAAATATGCACCCTATTTTTAAATTACCGTTTAATATCCCTTTTCATCTCTTTTTCCCTCTCCTTCTAGAAGTGAACCTACCCGTTTCATCATAATCTGGTCCAAAGAGGCAGGAGCTCTCTAAGAGAACTGATTTACAGCATAATAATATGGACGATGAGTATGATGAAAATGCTAATAAAATCTCCGAATGGATTGTGCAAGAACAAATTGAAATCTACATGATAGCACTTATGAGTGTAAAAGAAATGGTTGATTCTCTTTTTCAAGGTATCAATAAATACCGTGTTATGCTCACACCTGAGATTCTGTTGTTACGAGAAGCAGTCAAAACATTAGACTCGATAATACGTTAAATCCCTAATATTACGCCAGTTGTATAATTATTCAAAGATCAAATGAAAGTGTTGGATAAATCTAAAGTAACTAACCATCCAGGGAAGAATATGCTAAACTACAGGAATCACATATCCTTCATTGTGTTTGAGATGTTCAATCAGGAAATGATCAATTAGTTAAGTCAATTATTGTTGTATCCGTACGCTGATTTGAAATACGAAGATGCTGTTATTCTAGGGGAAACAACATAAGTTTATGCTGATTTCTTTGGGATTTATTGCAGTCTGTGCTCGAGTGATACGAACTACATTGCGTCCAAATTGAATCTTTCAGCGTTGATGCTAGATAAACGAATCAGTGCAAAGGTTAATTAATCGTATATTTAGAATATGGCATAGAGCTGCTATGAAGCGAATCTGGCGTATAGCATTGTAAAAAATACTGAGGAAAATGTGGAAGAATTAATTTTGTATTTTTTTGGTATTAATACTAGATGGATGATCTGCTGTAGAAGGAGCTGACAATCTCAGGGGAACGAGAAGTGCTGTGCTCCTGGAGTTGGGTATTCATGCGAAAGTAAGACGATATGAAGCTACCTTAGCTACAAATTAGAAATCATTTTGTTTGTTTGCTTTCCTTAGAGATGATGACAAGGAAAACTAATATTCTAAGAAGTTCTTACTTCTAACCAACGGTGGTCTTTACATAGCTGAGATCATCAAGCAATCTACTTGCTCTGAATGCCGCCTTGGAACGCTATGCAGTGAGAAATACTCTATCGAATTATGCGTAGGTCACTAAGAATATGGTTCTGAGAAAATCTCGAAGACGAAGTTAGAACTGTTTTCTTCTGGGTTCAGCAGACAGCAATTGAGGATCACAACATCGTAGTCCGTAGCTGCGATGTTCACGTAGAAACAAGTAGTCTAATCGAGCTACTTGATAGTGTTTCCTGCGATCAACAAAGGATACATGATTTGGAAAGGACTTGTGGGCTTTGTGCCGGAGAAGTAGAACAAGAATGATTCGTTTCTGCCTCTCGTTTATGGCATATTATTCGGTAAAAGAGAGAAAGAGCGAGAACAAGTTTGAAATTTTCTTATTTGTCCAATTATTCTTATATTTTTGTCCTTTTGCGATTTTGTGTTCTTTAGCTACTGATTATGTTAGCAAACTCGATGGTATCCATTAGAAAATCGAATTAGACAAGAAAGCTATTGAAATGCAAGCCTTCACCAGAATCGATCCTACAGCTTCTTTAGGTCAATAATCTAAACAAGACACAGCAACTCTGAATGCTCTCATGAAAGCAGTCTACCTAGAAGACGGTGACAACAGCTAAGCTGCTGCTAAGGCATCCAGATTGCAATACTTCATAACCTCCGAAATACGCGATACTTTGACAGCACAGCTTAAATCTACCTCTGAATATCTATGCATCTTCGCGTTTGATAATAAATTCCCGGATGAAATGCTCATCATCCGTGAGAAACCGTCTGGCATGGAAAAACAACGATAATAACTAAAACAATTCATCGATTTCTTCCGATTTAAAGAACAATCGGAGTAAATCGTAGCACTAGTACCATAAGATAACATAAACTACGGTGCTATGGCTAAAGAATTCGCTGCTAATAGCGATAAACTCTATGATTCCGTGCAGAAATGCTTAGATATCCAACGCGTAAATCTAAAACTATTTGTCACTGCAAATTTCGTCGACAATCAAAATTCCTTATTAACATTGACGCCTAAAGTTGATAAGAACATCAAAGAAGACACCACGAAGATATCCAAGAATAAAGTCATTGTTAAAGACATCGGCGATGATTATGTCGAGATAATCTATGAATCTCGATATCATCATTTAAAGAATAGTTTACGAGTTAATTTTATGTACGAAAATCAACGCCAATAAGTTAAACGGATCATAGAAAAAGCATAAGAGTAAATGAAAAACAGTAATTAACCTATTGGGAATAGCACAACCACCAAAGAAGATTAAGAAAAGAATGAAGATTACTAATAATAGCTTAGACAGCTATTACGACAAGAACGACACGATACAACGTTGTAGAAGAAGACTGTTAACAAAAAGAAGAAATTCGCATAGCTTTAATCGACAGATAATAAACTTAAAAGAAAAGTCCACGATGTATTGCATGCGAGGAAATCAAAGGGATCTACGTCCATTGTGCTGCATTCTGATAAAGTACTCAAAGCTAAAGGGAATACACCAATAAACACGAATTAATAGATTGTAGAAAATCCTCCTAGCGATGAATCAAGTAATATTTAATTGAATAGCAAGGATCCATTGCTGAAGACAGTCATTCCATTTACGAAGACTAAAGAGCTAAACGAGAAATAGATATTCAAATAATGAGGGAGGAGCAAAAAGAGAAGAGAAACTAAAAAAGCAAAAATACAATTATCTTGTTTTTCTTTATGTGCATGTGAAAATCTGCCGATGTTATTTGTTTTTAGTTTTACAGACACCTTACAAATTACTAATCCTTTCTTTTCTTTCTCTTTTTGTAATATCTTTTCCTTCTTCTTCACAAATGCAATGGCAATCTCGCTTTAGCAATATATCTTTCTTTCTATCCTTGTTCCTTGACATTTGTATACGTTATCTCCTTGAATGCCTCCCATTCTTGATTCTTAGCTATCTCCATTTATTCATTAATTTCGTCAAATTCAGGTACTTTCTTTAACCCAGCTAAGATCCATTCCTAGTTGAGCAAAGACATTCAAAAAAAGACAATTACTCAGGGGAAAACAGAATAACATCAATATGAAGCAATACTTGAATGAACTATGGAAGATACTCTAATTACTTCTTCTCCAAGGCATACAGTTGAACATCATTCGCTTCTGCTATCTAGTAGTTACAAAAAAAAATAAAAATTTAGAAACAACAATCCCTTATTTCTAATATGATTCTACCACTGTAAAGAGTGCTTTCCCTGATGAATTCATCTCCGTTCTCATGCCTGTAAGTGCTCTTCCTCCAAAATAATCACCTTACGACAAGCACTTATATTCGACAATCTTATTGTAATACATTTTATCATTGTCTAGCAATTTCTCACGATTATTGCATATCTCATAATCAAATAGTTTCTTAGGTATCTTCTACACAGCCATTGCATCCACAATACTACTCCCATTCATCTATTATTCATCATCTTCTTCTTCCTCTTATTCCATACTCCTCTACATATCATTTACATCCTTTATTCTCACTTGTTGATCTGTTAATCTCTACGGGATTGATTTATTTTCTTTGATGGTTATTATTCTTTTAGTATTGACTTATTAGAGTCTTCTAGATGTCTACTATCTTCTGACAATTCTTAGTCTTCCCGTTGAAACGATGTAGAAATAATCTATCGGTTTGTCTTATTAGACAATTATGTCGTTCATGGAATATTTCTAAGTTTTCAGGAGATTTGCTAGAGGAATCAATGCAAAAGGCTAGAACATCTGTTTGTAAGGTTTGTAAGGATAAATACATATTCAATAAAAATCTAAATATATATGTAATACTCCCTCCCATTTTATTACATCGAAGAGATGAATAGATGTGAGTAATTTGATTTTAGCATCTAACTCATCTTGTATGAGCTGCATCAAAGCATACTAAAAATGCAGCTTCGAAATCGACAGTAAATACGACTCTTCAATGAGTTAAATTGTTGCTGCACGTTGTGTTCGCACTAGCACTTCACTTTCTAACTTCTTCGTCTAGTTCACTTCGTCTAATTCATCAAATTTCTGCTGCTGCTTCACTTCATCAGCTGCTTATTGTTATTATTACCAAATGCAACTGTTAGTTTCTCAATACCAAACAGCCAAAGTGATTTAAATATTTTTACTCTACTTCATCTTCGAAATATGTGTCTCGTTCGTATGCAAATCTAAACTCTTCTCGGTTTATTTCTTATTCGAACTCGTCTTCATCATTGCTAGCTCTCCAAACTGTTACTAAATGAATTTCAAAATAAATACAAACAATATCATTTTCATTGTCTTTTTCAATCAAAAACACAATCCCCTTCCCCTTTTCGTTACTCCATCATACAATGTCGCTACGACTCTTTCAATCTCTATCCCTTATGGATTAACAGTCTTGATGATCACATTGCAACTCCCATACAATATTATATACATCTAATCGCCTAATTCTCCTTATCGAAATACAACATCTCCTTTTTCCTTCTTGATAAGTTTCCCTACAGCGATGAGTTCCTTTCTAGTTGATTTCCCAAATCCATTGAAGAACTTCAACCTAGATAGCAGACTATCGATCTTAGATAAATCCATTACATATCCATCTTGATAACTATTCGAATTGTATTCTTTCTACACTTATTATATCTCATCGTACGTAAGCCTATCGTTACTCACTAAAAGAATAAAAATAAATAACCAAAAACACACATATTAAGCTCATCCCATAAACAGCCATTTTCATTTAATTATTTGCAATATTACTTTCCAGCAAAGCTCTGAAATCTGTTTGTGGTTTAATGTGCCCCGTTGTCTCCTTGAGCTTATCAAACATCGCATTCATTTTTGCCATGGATTCATACAACTACTTAATCGTTTCTTGCTATTCATGCAATACTTCCAAGGACAACACTCCATCTTACTCAACGCATCGTTGCTTCTCGTAACTATTCCACATCTCAGCGGCATACTCACGAACAAGACCTTGCTACTGCTATTACTATTCTTCTTCTTCTTAATTTTACTTAGTTTATTCCCCAGAATGCTGAAGATTATTAAAGGAAATATTTCTCAAGTTATTTATTGTTTATCCAGGAGTAGTTGTTATCTTTCCTTTAGACAAATCAACTTAACTAAGCTAACTGAGTCTCTTATTATTATTCATAACGCCGTCATGACTGTTCATAGTCTAAGACAAGGACTTCTAATGGCCTCTCTACTATATCTTTTTACATATTTCTTCTTTATTTCCCTTCCCATTTGTATAAAACCTTGTATTCTATGAACTTGCACTGAATATCCTTAAGAACTTACTATTACTCTTACTGTGCTATTCCTATAATAAATTCTTATCCATATGCATCTTGACTTCTTTATTCGGAAACTTCCAATCTGGGATAGCTTCAACAAACGCTCTTGCTTTGATATTCTCCGTAGCAATCTTATTCTACAACTCCATTAATTCTTCTTATACATTTCTCTATTTATTTTCAATTCTGCTTTAAAACCCAGTTCTTTTCTTTTCTCTATCGATTCTTAATAATCCACTGATACTCATACAATTCTTATTAGCAATACTATTCTCACCTCCATTCGATGCTGCGTTCTTAGGTTTCATAAAGAAATGAGCAGTTTTAATAGCTTGGCCAAAAAACTTTGTATTTTTACTCGATGAATGAATACTAATCCTAGAATCAAGTACCTTACCATTAATATTACTATTAATACCTTCTTAGCCTATTATCTCCTCATCTGTGTCTATCCCTAATATCTTCTTCGAATTTGTAATATTGAATGGTGTAAAAGGAGGAAAGAAATGATGTACACCTAGATTTTATGATTATTATTATTCCTATGCCCTATTCCTTATCAACGAAATCAACGAATGTTTCTATTTACACAGCAACGCAGCAGATGGTATATTTCCATCTTCTTGCTTCTTGTTTATCTCCCTTTGCTACTGCTAAACATCTACTTAATCTAGCAATTTTTCTAGCTTATCCTTATCGATTAGCAAAGGTTCTTGTTTACTCATCCATCCACCAGCACCAAATCCAACACCAATCTTCTTAGGTTTCAATAAAAACCAAGAGGGGCTCTCAAGAAACGATTGCAATGTTGAGCAGCAATGAATATTATTACTGTAAGTCTTGGAGTGCTAATAGAATCTTGAAGGATTAATGTATTTATTAGTGGAACTCGGTCGAGATTGGGCTTTGAGGCTATTATGATTAGGAGAAGCTGTTCTTGTAATGACAAAATCAGAAATGTCAAGTAGATCTGTTATGATCATGCCTGGTTGATTAGATTCATAGCTTGGACTCTAATGACTACTACTTATGCTTGCACTTCCAGTTGTCTCCAATGAAGGACTACAAGGAGAACTAGAACTACTACTAGCCGATTTAACTTTAGTTCTACTATTACTATTACTGGTGTTACTCCAGTCGTTGATGGTTGTAGCTCTGCTACATTTCTGGCGCTGCATAGGTATTTAGTTTTATCTAGTTGGAGTGCATTTACTGCTAAGAGAGTTCTCATAACTCTAGATGATTTCTGAATCATTAGGGGAATCATTTGGTAGATCTTCTTATGGAGCAGCAGTCATTGTGAACTCTTCTATTCTAATAGTGCTTGTTTCTTTATCGTTGTGATCCATGTTCTCTATTTTAACAGTAACCAACAGCTTGATTAGATAATGCGCACAAACAATGGCTGAATTAATTGGATTATGCAATAAAATGAATTTTTACATTCTCTCCTAAAAAGTCTTCTTCTTTCTTCTTGTTGGTTGGTGTCTAATTCCTGTTACCTCTACTTATCTCTTTCTCTTTTCCCTTTATCTCGACTGTGGTTATTAATTAATCAATTAATTGATCTCTCCCGCAATATTATGTCAAAGCCAATAACAACCAATGGTCATACAAATTCTAAAAAATAGAAGAAAAAAACATATTTCTATTATTCTACACGCTTCTTTACAAATCCCTCCCCTCCTTATCACCCCTTCTTTTTCTCCTCTTCCTCCCTTACCTTCTCTCATTTCAAGATGAATGAGTTATAATAATTCTACAAAGTATGCTTGAAGAGTGAAATAACAGGAATAATCATCGCATTCGCAGCCAGAACAAAAATGACTTTTAAGTTTAGCTTGTTTGTAATACTTCTATCTTACTGCTATGTTCTCATATGCTGATGTATTCTTCTCCTTTATCCATCTTCATTTCTTTAAAATTTCAATAGGCTCTTATGACCTTGCATTCTCCATTCGATATGTGATTCTACAATATCTATTATTATTCTCTCTTTTTTGAGAATATTATTAGAACATTTCAAAACTTGCAAGAAACCATACTCAGCTGAGTTTTAACAACTATGGTAACAGACATATTTTAGAAATAAAAGTTGCAAATTTATTCCAAATAGATAACATGAAATAATACCAATAGATTGATTTCTTTATTCACCTTAAAACCTCTTAGAAATATGCATCAGTGTGAATGAATATGCTAGCCTACCGGGTTTATTTAAGCAATAGTTCATTCAATAATTTTGAAAAAAACAACAACCTTCGAATAAGCTCTTAACTATCCAATAGTATAACTGATTACCAACATATTGTCATTCTTTGCCAGCAAATGATAAATAGTTTGCTATTAGATGTTTTTACTCCTCTGCATTCTGTACAACATAAACACAAGTAATAATAGTGAAATATTTGAGAAAATACTACTTGAAAAATCCAAAAAGGATGGGGGAGGAGAGAAGAGGGGGAAGGAATTATTTTTTGTCTATGTGTTAGAAACAACAATTATCCAAAATACTGATAGGGAAAGCAAAAGACGTATCTAAAGCTTGGTCATATTAATAATCAGAATAATTCTACACACAGGTTAAGCTAACAAAATGAAGAGATAAGTAAGTATTGGCCAATTGTGTTAGAGATAAAATGATGGAACTCTATAATATCAACTTGTATGCGTGTTATCCATTCTTATGATGTAGTACTGGTGACCATGTTGTCATATGGAGCACATTCCTTGAAAATAGAAGAAAAAAGAAAAATAGAATCCCCCCTCTGGAATTACTACTTGTTTTTAAGATTCTCTTTACTGCAAATTGCGCAATTTGTAGAAGCCAATATGTCCAAAGTAATAGATTCAAAATGTAAGAATAGCTTGAAACCTCCTCCAAAGATAAACTCTCTCCAAGATCTAAACATAACCATATTCCAATACCAATGCCAATACACACGAAGACTAGCAATCTCAATAGAATTAGTAAAAAAGAAAATGAGTCTAAAGGAAAAGAGATTTCCAACAATGAAACGATAACTGATCAAAATTCAGCAGCTAGTAAAATCAGGCTGGATTTGAGTACATCGAGTTCAAGTTAACTATCATTAAAACAGTACTTGCAGGTTACACCGCTATACTTACAGCGGTAATTGAGACTCCAATTCAGAGTTGAATTCCTCTCCCAGTATTGATTCATAAGAGTTGTCAGGACAAAATTCTTATTTCATCTGGGGAGAAAAACAATCTGATCGCATCATCAATTCTCCATAGATTAATTGTTAACACTCACACTTCAACCATTCCCCAAGGGTAATACATCCACACACAACTACATATTCATAAGGAATTGCACTCACACACATGTTAATTTGAATGAAAAACTACTAATAACCATAAATTTATGTATTAGTTTTTGAATCACATGAAAATACCATAAAACTATCTACTTGAGAAAGAAGCTACAGCTATTAAGAGCTTTTCCTTTATTAGAACTCATTCGATCCATTCCAAGTTATTATTTATTAGAATTTTAGGAATGCTAACCCATGTTTTAGATGATGTTTTGTTTGCTCAATATGGTTTCGGGCGAATGATGTTTTGCCATCGATTTTTGAAATCTAAGTCAATTTAGCGTTATAAAATTACTAGAAATCTATGTAAAAATTAAGCCACTTTTAGCAGAATAATACCTGTAATAAACCATCATTCTTTCCCAATATACCAATATTGTTAAATAATACTTCCAATGGCACTTTTTATGAATGTATTGATATATATCAAGCTCTCATCTCAATATTTCTCATGAAATCCACCAGGAAACATGATACTATTGTGAAGAATAGTTGAATCATTACTGCATATTCCTATTTGACTTGGATGGGGTTACTTGCTGTAAGTGGGGTTGGGTGTGTGAATATTCCATTAATTTAGAGATATTTCGTACTGAGGTCGGAAGCAGCTCATAATAGTACTCACTTTTGTTAAAGAAATTTTGGCATTGATTCTTCCGAACAAGGAGATAAAGGGCGTGGAGATCATTCAAAGCAAGGGTGTAAAATGAAGCTAGATATCAATGAGAATAAGGGTTATGCAGGCTAGAAGGCTACTTTTGCGAGCGCATAAAGATGAACAAAAATCAAATAAGAAAAACAAAACAAAAAACAACTTATCTTTCCAGCCCATCACTTCAAACGTTGATTCGAAAGAGGAAAAGACCAAAATGATATGACCCAAATTATCAATCAAAAGAGTCAATTTCAGGTAAAGGATATTTGATATATCCACCCACACAGGAACCATATGCAACGTCTAAAACGAAGAGAGATATTTCTTGAGTTATCGATGCAAAAAACTAAATGACTCTGAATTTGCTAATTTTTCATACTTTCTTAGCACAAAATGCGATAAATCCTCTTGTCCATGAAACATTAATGCTGTATCTAGCAACTACTTCTCAAGAAGCAAGGCGATAGTCTCTGTTATCTTAAAAATCAACATTTTCTTTAGGATTTTTGTTGCCATAAAAAAAGAGCAGAATTGATGTCACATTCATAGTGAATTACTACTTTTTGATAATCTCTTCCCTCCACTCATATCCTTTATGGAATTACTCATACCAATTAATAACTAGCCACTCCCATAAAGCCTTATATATATTTTCTTTATGCCTTTGGATGATGCATCCAAAGGAGCGATTGCTAAAAAAGGGTAGAGAGTACATGGAATACTTGAAAAAAAGGGTATTCAAATTATTTAAATTTATGCTTAGCTATGCATATGCAAATTCAAATTGCCAAGCTAAGCTGCGAATACATATGAACTACATAGACTTTATAAAATTCATCGTTGATACAACTTCCAACCAAATCAAACGAGCTTTTATGAGCGCATCCTCTGTGAAAATGGCTTGGCTTTCATATCTACTATGAGTCTTTGGGAAGAGAAATACAATACCTTTGAGAATTTATAATAGTAATAGTAAAAAATACTCTCTCTTTCACTCTTGTTATCTCTCTTTGAATTGTTGAACGTTCTAACACCTCTGTAAGATTAGAAGAGAAACCTAAGAGTTTGAGTAGCTCCCAATCTTGTGGATGTTATAATCTCTTCTCTCCTGGCTGAGGATTCAAATTTTAATACAGTGGTCTGTCTACTGGTCAGCATTGGCTAAGGGGGTTGTTTTTAGGAACAGATAAGATCACAACTTGGTTTATTAATAAAATTGAAAGGGTTGTTTGTCGTTTAGAGGTATAGGGTGAAAGGAAGCGATGAGATGGATAATGTAGAGAGAGACATAATGAAAGAGCTAGCAGAATGGCTGCCCTATGGAGCATAACCAACCAAACAAACAAGCTAGCTGGAGTATAATCGAACGGTCAACAATAAGCGCGAATAAACAAGAGAAAAACGAAAATTAAAGTGCGTCGATTTTCTCGCTTTCGAGGGAGAAAAGTGATTGATTCGGTCTTTTATTTTGTTTTTTAAAAATAACTCCCGTAAGTTGTCAAGCAGTAGTTCTTAGTTCTTTTATAATTGGAATTTCTTCTTTGCCCTTTACTATAATTCTTATCTAGATCAGCTAGAGTTAGCTAGCAGGTTGTTTTTGATCGATTTGTGGATAATTCATCTCAGTTTGTTTTGAGTTGCAAGTCTGTTTGAGGAAAAATATACCAAGAGCATAAAAAATCAAAAGAAGAGTTATTATTTGGTGTTTTTGTAAGTTAACCCAAAAATATAAAGACAGAGATTTTCAGTAAACTGCTGTTCAGTTAGTTTTGTTTGGTATTATGCTATCCAAGTAAAATTCTTTTTAAATGAAGACTTTCAAAAATAGGTATGTCAAACAAAGCTGCAAACTATGGCATAAGAGACACCATAAGTAAACAGAACCTTTGTGAAAGAAAAAGGGATTTATTCCGAAATAGTTAAATTTAGTTGAAGTAATAAAGAATAGTTATTATAAAAATTTCATTGGAGAAAAATCTGTTTCCAATATCACAATGGGGTGGGTGCAATAGAAGCTTCACTTTTCATTTATTATTAATAATCGGAATGGGGGAGGGGGAGTTGTTACACAATCTCAGTTGTAAAAAGGCTTATGTTGTATAGATTAAGCGGTAGGGTGATAAGAATGTAATGTATAATTTGATTTGTGTTTTTTTGTTTTCGGGAATGCATTTTATCTTATTTTTTAAGCGTGAAGGGTTCGAATTAATCAGCGGGGAGGGGTAGAATAGATTAGATTAGACAACGAATAATAATACGGATGCGGATCATCGTGTATTTAAAACACAGTGGGGCGAACACGACGGAAGAAATAGTAATTATTATAACCTCGAAAACAAATAAACTAATCATCAAAAAAAAAGGAAAACAACAAACCCACACTTTCAACTCTAATTCAAACATTAGACATACCCCTAGGAATAACACACTACATCGATTGTCTCCTATCTCTGGCCTGACCTAAGCCCCCAACCAACTTTTTCTCACCTTCTTCTCACCTTCTCACCTTTTTCTTCATATTTTTCTTCTTCTTTTCATATCTTCACACAAAATGTCTTTCGGTTTCCCTATCACCCCGAATAACTACTTCTTCGAAGGATTTGAACAACAGTAACTTCCCTTCTACACTGCTGAAGAGGAATCTTACTGCTATCCTTAGTAATTCAATCACGCTTCTGCTTCTCATTCCCTTCCTATTTCTCATAACATCTCTTCTCACCTGTCATTCTCTCTCCACCCTTCACACATCAACAACAACAAGGAGGAATCAAGATTCTATCTTCAATCAGATAACAACAACAACAATTACTCCTCCAGTCATATCTTCACAAACACTGTGGCTACACACAATTATTACTAATATTATTAGGCTACTTAATAATAGTAATAATAATAACAACAACAACCACAGTTTGTTGCCTAGAACAAACAACATCAATACGAGTGGAACACCTACGAATCCCACTAGACACTTCATGACATCGATGCTGTGTCATAGAGCACTTAAGAACTTGCTTGTTCACCGAATTGCAACTGCAAACCAGCTTTACCTTCCTTCGATGAAGCTCACTACCGCAGAGAGAGCCTTGAAACTAAAAATGAAGACACAACTGATGCATTCATTACTTCTTCTAACTCTCCTCTTTTACACCCTACCAGTAAGCTCATCCCCAGCAAGACAGCCTTGATCAACGATAACTCTGAGCCAAGTTCATCTGTGAACATCCCCGCTTCTCAGAAACAATAATCTTAACTCAAGAATGCTAACAAATTCTGCATGGTTTCGCTGCTCAACTTCCTGACAGATGTCCTCCCAAACAGCAATGAAGTCAAACACCTCATCAAGTACATCATCCGCGTGAAGGGATCTGGAAAAATGAGACAAAAAGTTGATATCTTCACTTTATCTCATTTCAGAGTCCTCTTCCTGACTCTCAACGATTGGAACATCACCTAACTTACCCCCGCGGATGTCAAAATCCACAAGCTCATTTTCTCTGAGCTCTCTGGATCCAAAGGTAACAGCAGCACTGCTTCCTGGACTAAAGACGATTTGGAATACATGAATTATGTTAAACAACAACTTCTGTCTCTTTCCTTGGAATTCTTCGAAGATGCTTCAAACATCAAGTAAAAGATTCAATCTAAGGCCTGGCAAAACGAACACACTGGAAAACACTACATCGAATGGGTAGGACGCATTGCTAAGGGAATCAAAAAAATGTCATCTGGTGTGTATATCCACAGATTCTGAAGATCCCAAAGACATAAAAGTCAAGATTTTCATCCATTCACAATTCATCAAGCCCTCTCATATTATAAACTCTCACATTTTCTTCTCTTTCTTCTCTCTTTCTCTCAGCTTCACCATCATCATTCATAACATTCATTCATTTTCACATCATCTCTCTCTTTCTTCTTCACATTTTCATATTAAAAAAATTTCTTATTTTTGTTGTCCTCCTTCTCGTTCATCACTGCTCAATTATTCACTTCCTCTTCAACACATATTCACATTCCTTTCCTTATGAATATTCAACCCCATTTACGCTTCTCTTCATCTACTATTCTTACATTGTCTTTTGAACAGTTTTTAGCCACTAAATCATCACATTAAATGAAAACCATCACACAGATCAATTACAATATCAGCCTTTCGTTCTTTTCTTTTTTTCAATCTCCAGACAATTTCCCCTCCATCCCGCAAGCAGTAACAATCATTGGGGTTCCCCGCCTGATCCTTCACAGAATATATTTTCTTTTACACTAAAAAATACTTTTATTAAAACTTTTCCTTTCATGGTCTTAATCCACGACTTATTTAGATTTTTGAGATTCCTTTTCCCTCCACATGACTCACCCCTCCCTGATTTGATTTGAAGTTTTTGAATTTCTCAATACTACGTAATTATTCGTCAGATTCATCCAATTCTTCGAATTATTTTTAGTTTGTAACTTTTAAAGAAACATAAGAAATTCAAAAATGGGTAAAAATCTCACTATGAAATTAATATTTGAGCAATAAAACTGTATTTTTCATTGGTCAACTCAATCCCCTGTTGGTTTCTTGCAATAAAATTGTTGATTTTTTATATTTTTATTTGCAAATAATGAGGCAAAAAAGGAAAAGAAGAAGATGATATTAAGATAATTTTCACTTAGTGAGACTGAATAAAATGTGATATTTTCTGTATTTTGTATTCTCTGTTACTCCCATAAAATCACCTTAATTAAAGTATCAAATATCGTTGAGTTTGTTCACGAAAATTGTCTTGAATTCTAAGTTTAAAATTCAGAATCTCAAAAAATGACTTGCCAAATAGTAAAATACCAAGAAAGAACTTCTTTTTGGTAAATTAATTTAAACTTAATGAGCTTACAAACTAACAAATAATGAAGGGATGTGTTATCACTCGTAGTTTGAATAAAAGATAGGTGTATTTTATTAAAAGCAAACAATAAAATATCGAGAACAACAACTTCAATACATGAAAAACCTTGTAAACTTTTTGTAAACAATCAATGCTTTCTAAGTAAGGAGAATTATTTCGCTGAATACAAAGGCAGTTTAGTTGAAAAACCTTGAGAAACCTAAAAATAGTTTAAAGAAACTAGAATCTTCATGATATTGATCTAGAAAATGGTTAAGCAAATAGAAACTTTCGAGGCGTCGAAAAAGGAACTCATAGATGCTAACAAGTTCTTAAAAGATGGGAAATTAATAAAAATAATTGTTGAACGCTTCTAAGACCTTTTTTAAACAAATATCAATTTTAAAAAAGAAGCTTGATTTTCTTAATTTCTCAACAAAATTTTTGATATCGGTTATGAAATAACTGGAAATCTAAACTTTAAATCCTTCCCCTAGAATACTAGCTAAAATATTTTTACTTAAAACAAAACAATTCATAGATAACAATCTGATAATCAAACCAACAAATATTTCTAAAAATGAGTGCACCCTCTCATAAAATCGCAAACGAAACCAAAAACTGCAGCTTTAGCCTTCAGTCCATAGAGAAGTTTCTAGCCTTGATGGCAACCTAGTAGACAGAATATTCTGATTTCAACTACAAAGCATACGGGCCTTTCACGCTAGTGCTCAGAGCTAAAAAGAATGGTATTGCAGAGGTGGCTCTAAAAGCTCTTGAATGCACTGATCACACAGATTGTTAGATTCAAGCCATGGAAAGAGAGTATGCTATCTGCAAATAGCTTCCTTCCAGTGACTACTTTATGGCTGTTTAAAATTAATTCTTCCTCATAGAAATGGATGAAAGTACTGAATAGGGTAAAAGTAAGAATTTCAAAACTGATCGGAAAGTCTATTTTGTGTAGGAAATGGAGATGTGTCAAGGAAGCTTGCATGATACTATTTAGCATTATTCAGAGAAAATTAAGAATCCTCCTTCTGAATCCTTTAAGGAATTGATAGTGATCCAAATGCTTGATGCTGTGAATATGCTGCATCAAAAGCACATAGCCCACGGAAATATCACAACACAGCACTTCTTAATCTCATCTAGCTTACATTATCCTGTTCTCCTGAAACTGAACAATTTTCGGTTTACCTCTCCTAGTGTTAACCCCAGTAACCCAACGAATTAGGTATCCGGAAATCAACCCCTGAACAGCATACCTCTTACAGATGAGATTCAAAAAGACTACCTTGAATAAGATCTTATTGCCTTGGGAAAAGTCCTCCTTCAGTTGGATAATATTGGTACTAATTTTGATTACTCGACAATCTCTAATTCTGTGCTAGCTGAACGTGATGTAACAACCATGCTTGAAACCCACCAGCTCAATCGGAGTACTATGCTTTACAAGATAGCATGTTCTTTTTTGAGTAAGTCCAGGGAGAATAGTTAGAGCGCTCGCTCAATGTTGCTGCTGCTTCTTTAGAAACAAGCAGGAGTTTTGAAAATACCTTTATTTTCAGTTGTTTTGAAGAGCCATATGGACTATCTCCATTTGCCAATTCCTGCTAAAACAATAATGCTTGATTGTCTTGGATAGTAAATAAGTAAAAAACACAAACTCCACAACATAGACAGTTGGTTTAACACCAAGGGGTAAAGGAAAACCATGTTAACTGAGGATTTAATCAAGAGTGCTTTGAACATAATGCTGGAGTGGAAAGAGTTTAGTGTAGTTTTTGATGTCTTAGGAGTTGGAGTTGGTGGAGTCGTTTTCGGGGTGGAAAATCTCATTGAAAAAAGAAAATCAGCTCTTAATAATAACTGCTAAAAGTGTGAAGAAACATGAAATATTTGAAAAAATTAAAACAACGAAAAGACATGATACGATTATTATAAATAATTTAAATGCTTTCATGATGGGAGTACAGAAAAGTAGATGCAGATTGCAAAAGAAAATAAAGAAAGTTAGTAGAGATTGGGTGAGACAAATCGCATAATATTCAAATAATTGATATTAAACATTAAGAATAATCTACATCAAGAGATTATTATAATATTGATAAGCGAAAATAGCATATTGATAACTTAGATTTCATAAGATATTTATGTTTTTCTTAGAAATTAGCAATACTAAGAAAGAAAAGAGGCATCATGAAATCAAGGGAAACAAAAATATTCTTAATATTTCAAATTAAGAATCATTTAGCTTAAACAGGGAGGGTATTCAAATCAACATTCAGGCTTATTATGATCCTGATAAATATAAGAATTAAGATGGCACAGTTGTAGTCATGATTCCTAATACATCCCATCAACCTTAACTCTTAATAAAAACAGTTATTAATGCTAAATATCATGTTTATTCTCTAAAAATATTATCATTTCTTTTATTTTTTCATATAATTTTCATATTTTTCCGTGAAATACTAAAAAGAAAAAATTAATAATTCATAATAATTCAAATCACTAAATAATTATCTATTTCCTTTAATAACCAAACCATGTCTCCCTCCCCAAAGAATTACCAAAAATTCTTGCTATCTTGCCCTTCAAATGTCCTTCTAACAGCTAAACAAGAATTCAATAAAATAAAAATCCTATTAAAAATAATAATAAAAAATTTTTAAAACAACAACGCCACATAAATAAAACACAAAAATGAAAGGAGCCATGAGTGATAACCAATCTGTCTGCTCGAAACAATCAGATGTAGCAGAATCATGCTTTGGATATCTTCCTTAGAACTACTATAAGCCGATCAATCAACATCTTGCTAGAACTGATCCTATCCTCTAATCCACTGTAGAATAGGTAAAACTCAGCATTGTTCTAGTTGATTTGTGATGCCAATAACTCTGCTTTTCTTTTTTCAGAAAGTCTATAAGCCAATCCTTAAGTAGGCTGATATCAACTCGCATGCTTCCGTGGTCTTCGATGTAAGCAACAACATCCGAATAGTATCCAGAGTTAATTCATTTTTTATAATTTCTCAGCTGACAAGCAAAAGCAGAATCGACAAGGAATACAAATGGAAACCATCTATCCATAACAGCAAAATGAATGCAGAGAGTAAGTCAACATATGATGTCTACCCAGGAAAGCCAAGACAAAACATCCAATCGAAACGACCAGATAGAAATCCTATCACCTAAGGGGATGAAAAGAGTCTTTATGTTAAATATCCAAAAGTCCGCGATGAATTCGCTCCAGTTAATCAAATCAGATTCCTCTGAAAAAGAAAGAAAAGCATTAGGGAAAATTGTCTAATAATAGACTCACACATATGGAAAAGTTATAAGCCCATTGATGGAAGTGAGCTTGAAGATGAAGCAAGGATTAAGAATACTAACATAACTAGAGATAAAAATAGCATTAAATCCGCCAAAAACATAATTATTTTATAAATATTTATTTTTATTTTTTTAGTATTATTATTCGAGGATTATGATCTCTAAAATATGAATAATTCTACCTAATCTTTAATGACTCTATCTTAATCTATTTGTAAGTATTTTATCTCCAAAATATTCATCAAAATGGGATCAAAGAACCTATAAACTTTAAATTCTGATTGTTAATGCTGTGAAAGAAGAGAAATAAGTAGAATAAAAGGCATATTTATCATTTATTATGATCTTGAATAAGAAATTAAAATCAATCTCATAAACTCTTTATTTTCTTCTACCAATCAGTTAAAATATGAAATTTGTCAAGACAACTTATTTCAAAATGCATTAGATGTTCTTATCTCTCAGACTAGAAGGGGAAGTTTTGAAATCCCTTGATAAATATAAAGACTAAACAACACATTAACTTTTTCTCTCCTCCTAAAAAACAGGTAAATCAAATCAACACTAACAAATCAAACTCCCATTAACAGATAATAATTAATAATAATTTAAATTCAAACAATTCAGATCCAGTAGTTTATTGAAAACCTAAAACACAATGGCCTCCACAACTTCCATTGGAATATATCGCTTCGAAAAAACTGACAAAATAGGTGAGGGCACATATGGAGAAGTCTACAGAGCGAGAAACACGCATACCTCTGAGATCGTCGCACTTAAAAAAATCAAGTTAGAAAATGAAGACGAAGGTGTACCATCCACAGCACTCAGGGAAATATCCATTCTCAAAGAACTCCAGCCACATCCAAACATAGTCGCGTAGAATAGATGATCTTAATATTAATTTTGGAAGTGTTCCATTTTCAAAGATTTTCATAAGTTCTCAATGGTTTAATTGATTTTGTTCTTTTGCTCCAATTCTTTAGAATGCATGAAGTGATCTACTAACCTCAAGAGAAGAAGCTCTACCTTGCATTTGAGTTTGTTGATCAAGATCTCAAGAAGTTCATGGATACCTACAGAAAAGACAAGTCCTTGAAACTCGCACCATTTCAAATCAAGGTAAAGGAGGAAAATCAAAAGAATACGAAATTGAGTTTTTCAACTGATTTTACATTCAACTTGTTTGTATTGGATATCCAAATTTATTCTATTTTTTTTCTCAGCTAGTGATGTACTAAATTCTCAATGGACTGAACTTCTGTCACAGCCGTAGGGTTATTCACAGAGATTTAAAACCCTAGAACATTCTCATCGATAAAAAGGGTGACATCAAAATCGCTGATTTCGGATTAGCTCGTGCATTCGGAGTTCCTATTAAAACCCTCACCCATGAAGTTGAGACTCTTTGGTATCGCGCCCCTGAGATTCTTCTCGGGTAAAAGGCATACAGCTTGGGAGTTGATATTTGGAGTCTAGGTTGTATTTTCCATGAAATGGTTGAGAAAAGAGCTTTGTTCATGGGTGATTCTGAAATTGATTAGATTTTCAAGATCTTCTAATTCCATGGCACACCAACAGAACAAACCTGGCCTGGACTCAAGGAATGTCCATATTTCAAGCCAACTTATCCTCGTTTCAAGGCAACTGACCCTACAACAGTTTTCAAGTAATTTGATCCAAAGGGTTTTGACCTTATGTGCAAGATGATCGCTCTTGACCCTGCTGAAAGGATTTCCGTGAAAGACGCCCTGAGGCATCCTTATTTCGATGAGCTTACAAGATAAGACACAGCAAAATATGATCCTCCTGGTTACGCAATAGTTTTCTGAGGGAGATAACATAACATTACCACAGAAGTTCTCTTAGCAGCTCAATTCGAGAGATGAAAGGATAAAACAATCAATGAAAAGAACCATAATTAATAACCCCCCATTGCATTTAATCTAGTGAAACAAACATTTTTATGTTTCTATTCGTCACTATTGTATTTTCCATATGAATTAAGGAAAAATTAAGTTAGAAAGAATAAAAAAAGATTATGTAAAATTGATCAAGAAGACCGTAGGGGAGGGATAGGGATAAATAAAAATAAGGGGAAAGAAAGAACTCCAATACTCCTTGAACACTTCTTCTTTTTCATTATCGCTTATGTTATTTTTAAAGTTTTGATAATTTTCCCTCTCAAAACTATCTAATCTGCAAGCTTACAAAAT
>Ga0302271_10000291_pt1 | contig 47292 bp, 23 predicted proteins | sample III_Bog_N1_1_FD_198767 | JGI IMG/M metagenome (GOLD analysis project Ga0302271, IMG submission 198767) | Peat permafrost microbial communities from Stordalen Mire near Abisko, Sweden - III_Bog_N1_1 | ecosystem: Environmental > Terrestrial > Soil > Wetlands > Peat | place: Sweden: Abisko...
ATTAACCTGCATTTCACATTTATTTCTGAATGTATGATTGTGGTAAATGTCCATGTGCTAAATTACTAAAATGGAATTCTTTGCTCTGATTGCTCTCCCCAGAAGATCATGATTCTAAAGCACAATTTGCATATTTTTTTAAGCATCGCTATCCCGAGTTAATTAATACTGTGGGATCAAGAAGGGAATTCAATCTTTTTTCTTAGAATGTTCTGCTAGTTCTAGCTCTAATTTAGATGATATTGCTTCTCAATCTACTAATCCAAAAATACATTTAACTTTTGCTTTGGGCTTAAATCTAATTTTGTCTTGAGTTGATTAGTCTCAGATGAAATGAAAATGGGATTTTTCATTGTTTTACTTCTAAACCATCAAGAAATAATAAAGTTTGTAAAAGAAAATTGGTATTTTAAAGAGAAGGAGATTTAGGAAAAGTTAAGCATAATGGAGATTAAGCAAGTTAATTACGTATGGTATGGTAGGTAATTCCTGAGATATTAAACATAATTACTTGCAATTAATTGAAAAGAATATCTTTGTAGTGTAATATTATATAGAAGTAGGAGATTCTAGATAGTGGGGGTGATTTATTTTTAGATTCCAGTTTAGAGCAATTCATCAAATGATTTACTCGCTGCTCATTAATAATGCATAATAGTTTCAATACTCCTTGCAATAAATCCGCTATTTACTTGCAAATTCATATTATTCCTTGTTTTTTTCAGATAATTCAATAATCTATGTTCCCACATGTAGACTTCTATTTACTTTAAACATCTTCAATTTTTAGAAAGTACTAATCCCAGTTCCTCCTATCTAAGAAATACTTCATCACTTTTAATAGAATCAAGAAGCAATAATGGCTTAAGTATTAAGAAAAAATAGAGGTAATTTTGGATTTTTGTACCTTCATTTCATCTAAATCTATCACACAATTCAGTGATTGCATAAAAAATAAAGAAAAATATGAGAAATCCAAAGAAATTATGCTATTTTGTATTTTGTGAAATCGGAAAAATGATGTTACAAAGATGATTGCATTGAATAGCTATTAGGATGCTAATCTCATGATTAACTGAGGTAATATTGCTTTTAGCCTTCAAAGTTAGCATAACTATCAATTAATTCTGATAACCTACCAAAAAGGGTTACTACATTTTCTGATGAAATACTAATTAGATTAATTAATTAATCAAAGCCATTTCTATGCTTGTTCAGGTTTAATCTCAAAAGGATGCTATTTCCTAAGTAACTAAAGACCTTTAACTAACTTATTTGAACTTGAAATGCTAAAATACATAATCTTCTCCATAATATAATTAGTATTCACAGACAACAAACAAAGATAAATACTAATATACAATAAATCATGTGCTCTTTCAAATACATGATTCTCCTCATTTTCTTTCTAGCAGCTGTCTCTAACTGCTAAGATTTCTCATCTTCATACTCAGGGCTATCTGATTTATTCTATACTTCATCATCTCTCATCGAGAATTCTGATTTATCTTCTGTGATACCTGCTATTTCTATTCCTTTTAGCACGTACACATCAGCAGGTGGTGTGCTCGGATACAGAGGCTATCTTGGTCCTTTTGGTAATTCCTTGGATTTGATACAAAAATCTTGTATTTTGTACTATTTTCACTCTTGATTGTTATTAATTTACCTTCTTCTAAAAAATAGGACCTCTTGGATTGCTAGGTCCACTCGGAAACAACAGCTGGAACCCTTCTGCACTTATTAGTGGCATCAATTGGAGTGCTTTTTCATACTTCCTGACTCTCAATGGAGGACCACTTTCATAAAACGGACCCCTTGGATATACAAGTATTATGAATCCAAACATCTACTATGGGACTGAAGAACCAGGAGCAACTTATTTCTCAAACAGTGATTTCGCTATGCAACTTCGAGGACTAGGTGTTGTCAGTTCACTTGGACCTATTGGAGCCTTAGGACCACTTGGCCCTCTTGGACCTTTGGGGTAAATTGGCAGCCATGGTTTTTCAGTTGATTCGAATGGGAATTTCGTTGACTCAAATGGATAAGTTCACAGAAAAGTCACAGTTGATTATGATGGAATAAATATGAGAATCTACAATCTTTGTGAAACATATGATTCCGATTATGCTATTAATAATCCCTCTGTTCTGGATACCAGTTTTATGGTACTTGGAAGCATTGAGGATACTGGAGACGACAGTGACTTGAAATACCAATTCATATCTGATTAAAACTAGATCATTAACATAATACTTGTCCCAGAGAAATATTTAGATACTTTTAGTTTGAGTCTTTATGACAGCATTGGAAGGCTCATTGGATAATCTAATTCGTTTGATCTCGTCCAAACAATCACAATCAAGGCTATGAAAGGAGCTAAGTTGACAGCTGTTGTTTCGCTTGAAAGTAGCCTTCAATTCACCGATAAAACGTTCAGACTCGTTGTTGTTGGTTCTACTCAATACCTTAATGCTAATAACGTCTCAGGAGGACACATTAAACATTACTACTAATATTGAAACTCGAGGAGCTGAGCATTAATGAATCATCTAGAGATTCACTTCATATCTTTATTATTCTTACTAACTTACATATTTTCAATTAATGATTCAGTGAATCAAGAATTCAAATTACGCACTTTCTTATTCAAAGGATGTATTATTATATTTCATCTCAATATCAAAAGAGAGACACTAATTTGATCAATTGATTATATTCCCTCTGATTTTAATTCGATTATTTTTTTGTTTCATAATTTATTTGGGAAGTACGAAAAGAAAGAATCTATTAATCTAGGATTTATAGATGGGATTGCTTGATAAAGAAGTGCGCATTTCTACAATATTTTTACATTATTTATGAATACCTATGATTTAAGCAAGAAAACTAGGCAACACACAATTAGGATAGCTTGTTATTAAAGAAAGATAAAAAAAAATGAGAAGTAAATAATTTTATCTTGAAGATATTGATTGAATTCATGAAAAAGAATGGCTTGTTGAGAGAGAAAGTTGAAAATAGACAAGAAATACATTGTTAATTAGAAAGAGGATTTAATTATGAGAATGATTGTGCTTTATTCGCAAGTTTTTAATATCAGCTTCAGCAGGTAATAATTTATTTATTGCCCAAAAAATAAATAAAACGAATGAATTATTAAGAATTTATGCCATGATGCTTCTCAATAACCTACAATAAACTAATGACGAATAATTCAAGATGCTTATTTGATAACAATCAAATAATAAATCATTCGTTTTCTCATACAAAACTTTCATCAGTATTTTTCTTGTACGGTTTGAAATTATGATTAACCCACTTTTGCATTGAAATTATCAGAAGAATTATTCAAGCAGAGATAGATGAGCAAAAAGGAACTTTAGTCATTTGTTGATAGAGTTAAATCATAGACTTTGCTTCCTTGTTGTGATTTTTAGCTGGTTCAATGAGCTCTTTGAATTTCTTTCAACTTTCATTTTAAGAAAATAATAAGAAAAAGTTACTACAAAATGAGTTAATTATGATAAAGAAAATCCAACTAAAAATGCAAGCACAAAACACTTATCAGAAAACAATAACAATTATTCTCTAATATCATTTTCGAATGGGTCTATTAAGAAAAGTGACTGACAAGATGCATGATCCAGTTCGAAATAAGGATCCCATAGATAACATTGTTAAGGAGAAATTTAAGGAGACGATCAACTGAGAAAAAAGATGAAAAAATTTGAGGAGACGTAATGAGAAAGCCAACTTTGTTCCCTTTTCAGTTGATTCTCAGTCTTCGATTCCTCAAATTAGATTTTTTCTGAGCTGACTGTCTCCTCAAATTTCTTTTCTTTGTGTTGATTTAGGAGGGTCGAGCTTCGTCTCCTCTCATTACTGCTTTTTGGTATCAAGTTCGTTAGTCCACTTTTCTTATTATGCGCTATTCATCAACTTTTTCATGTCATTTAAGGCTTTGTTAAGCCTTTATTCTCTGCGGATCTCTCTCTTGAATCCTCTTGGCTTCCTCTAAACTCATTATAAAAAGTTATATTTGCTCTCTTCACCTTCAAACAATAGAAAAAAGAAAAAAAAACTATAAATGACAAATTCGACTACCCTTCTACTTTTCTTATTCTGCAATTTACCTCCAAAAGCTCTTAAATTAAATGAAAAAGTTCATGATTACCATTTACGCGTGCATCATTTTGCCTTGCTTGCTCCATTTCTGATAGTGATTTTTTTTTTTGGAGGATTTTTAATTGCTATTTTGTTTTAGTAATTATTAATCACACCAGCAAGATTTTTTAATATTAGCATACCCTTCCTTCCCGCAGTTTCTTTGATTAAAATAGGTTCTTTTGCTAGCTATCCAGCTAATCAGATTTGAATTCTAATAATTATCCACTTCTTATTGTGATTTTATATTATTAAAAAAGCGCGAGAATTACTTAAAACCTAATCTATTATTTGACTTCAATATCTTTGCATAACATGCACATCCACTCATTAAAATGGGATGTATGTAGCAAACAGACATTTGTTTCACATAGATGTGGAGGTTTAGTTGAAATATTTGCATGATAAATTCACTTCTCGCAGTGAATCATTGCTTGCATCACTCCAATAATTCCTTCACTATTCATTTAGCAGGAATTGTAAAACAAATCTTTCGGATCTATTATTTAGATTGAAAGAAAAATTTCCCGACAGGATAGTAGCATATTCTTGCGATAGAATCTCAAGAGAGGAGTTCTATCTTAAGTTAAAAGTACTTCTAGATTTTCAAGACTTTGTTCTTTGAAACTGCAAAAAATCTGTTTAAATGCATTCGCTACTATCACTGCTGCTTTAAAAAGCTAACAGTACTAACTTAATAAATGCATTAATCCTCCATTCCTTCAATCTTTCAAGATTATCTGCAAAATAATCACAATCAGCGATATGATAATTTTGCTGGTTTAAAAGGTTTGAATTGAACTTTCATAAGAATTCAATATTCTCAAGCAATACTTCGGCAATCGTTTCAGCAGTAAACAAGCGAATGTGGGACAAGCGCTAGTTAATTTTTAGTGAATAAGAAGTACCTGAAGCATGAGCTTTGAAACTCATTTATTGCCTCTAAGTTGCTGATTCTCACTAGTTTAATAGGCATTATTCCTTAAATGTTTCTGCTGTTTAACTCGCATCTTGAATGAAAGTTGCGAAGATTAAGTTCACATTCTGCTAAGTAAGATGATTTTCACAAGGGATTCTACAAAGCTCAAGTGAGTTAAAGAAAAAAAAGTTATTTTATTATCTGTCTGGAGATTATGGCATTCACAGAGAAAGATAAAAGAACAAAAAAAGACTCCACATTTTATTAAAATTCCCTAAAAGCATATGAGTAAAATGGATAAGAAGATTTTAGAGATGTCCTCACTAGGTTTTCTGCTAGTTGCAGCATGGTTACAGCTTAGTTTGATGATAATGGATCACTAACAATCAAACAAGTTTCATCAAATTTCTTTAATATTTTTATCTTTGTAAAATAAAAAGAAGATGTCATAAATCGAAAATTAGATTTTATTATCCCAGCATTCTGTCAAGCTCATCACTGGAAGTATGTCAGAAAGTTCATTGGTTAGAGATGCGAGCAAGAATGAGAAAAGGAAGAAGAAAAGTCAAAACATAGAAACTCAGAGATATGATTTCAGATCCCACAGGTTCAACAGATTAAGCGAGTTGAGTGCAATTAAATAGAAGTCGGATCAAAAATTACATTTTAAAATTCTTTCATTATTTATGAATAATTATCGATTAATGCATAATTATGTCAACTTTAATTAAAAAATAAAGGATAATAGAAATCTACAGAAAAATTAATAAAAAACAAACCAAATTATTTACAAAACAACACAATAAAGATATCTTCACAAAAATGTCAGATCTAATTCCAAGTTATGATTCTGCTCAAGGACAGGGTTAGCCATGTGCTTTAAAGCTCTGTCTTCGTCATGGAAATAAGGAATGTATCTATCTCTCCACTGACCCTGCTCGCACAGATGATTTAATTTTCAAATGCGAATTCTGCGTCGTTGAACAAACCCTTCAATCTAAATATCTCCTTCCAATTTCCCAGCTTGCAACCAGTAACCTCAAGACTGTTTTCTGGCACTGGCCTCTCCCCGATAACTTCGAGCTCCTTGAGAAGGTCAGGGCACTCTCGATAAGAGAAAAGCCTGATGCTGCGTACAAACAAAAAATAGATAGTTTCTTTAAGGAAATGAGAATCGAAGTCATGGCAAAGATTGACGAAGTCCAAGCAGCCATGAATAAAAGAGCCCAAACTCTCTGGGATTTCGATCACACCATTCTCGAGCAGTACAGCTAACTCAGTGAGAAGGAAGCCCTAAAGTCTGCAGTGCTAGACAGTTCTGAGCAGCTCGAACAACTCTCAACAAGGATTAGAAGAACTGTTACAGGAGTTCTATCCAACACTAAGGCAGCCGCAGCGTCCTTGGCTAGCAGTTTGAATTAACTGGCGTTGCAGGAGAGTGCAGTCGATTTCACTTGTCCTCTGAAAATAAAGGAAGAAATTCTTGCAATGATCTCAAGGATCTCGATGTTCTTGGTCGAGGACATGCAAGATCTGCAGATGCAGCCAAGATTACTTCGGGAAATGGAAGCAGAAGCTGAAGGAAATTTCGATGTTGTCTTGAAACTGGCATCCTGCAGATTCAATGATCTTTCAGAAGGGTTCAGAGAGAGAATGAACAGTCAGCTGCAAAAGTTTCGCAGAATCTTTAATAAAATCGAGTTGGGAGATGCAAGTGAGGAGGGTAAGAGAGTAGCAGAGTTCGACAGTCTTGGCGAGGAAGAAGTGGGAGAAGTGAAAGCGTTCGCAAAGAGGCTGATTGAGAGCAAAAAACAGAGAGAAAGAGGGGATAACGGAAATAAGCTGAAGGTGGAGGACTTAATGAGGCTACTGAGCAATAAAGCCAACCATGCAAGCGAGGAAATGATAGCGAAGGCTCAAGCTCTGCTGGAAGGAGTGAGTAGGTATGTCTCAACTTTTGAAGTGGAGTTCATCCATAAAGAAGGATTCGAGCAGGAGCAATTCGAAGGACTGGAGGATACAGAAATAAGAGCAGCAGGAAAAGCTATCTAAGAAGTGAAAGAGCTCTTTGGAGAAGGAGAAAAGGAAAGAGAAGCACTGGAAGAAGTAATTAATGTTGGAAAACAGATCGTAAGATCAATGTCTCAGCCTCAATAGTAGAATGCAAGGAGTCTAAGCACAGAAAAAGTAATTGAGCTGGTGAAGAATGACACGAACTTCTGCAGCGAAGAGTACATTCGCAGCTTGCAAGCAGCTCTGAAAGGAGTTCATCACTATTTAGAGTCCTTTTAACTTGTTGAAAGAGAGAACGAGGGTCTGGAGAGGGAGTAACTGAGCAGCTTAGGAAAACTAGGGAGCAAAATCAAGGACTTGAGTGCTAGATATGGTGAGAACTACAAAGAAAGATAGAGTCCAAACTAAGAAGAACAGCCAAAGTCAGTGTCAGTCTCTGGGTGGTTGAGATAATACATTGGAGAAAATGCAGTCAAAGAACTGGATAGTTTGTTGTGCAAGTTGCCAATTTTTGAGCTCACAGACGCACAGTGGATACCTTAGAAACCTACTTGCATTCAGTGGAAATGGATGAAGACTGGGCTTTGGGAAAGTGCTAGTTTATAATTGCAAAATGAGAACAATGGTGTGCTAGTAATTCAGACAAAGAAATGCAATAGTTAAGCTGTAACAGAGAGTACACTTGACAACAGTTTGGTGTATTCTGTCAAATGCACTTTTAATAAGCCTTTGAATGGAGTATGTACTGTAAGGGTTGGCCTAATTCCTGATGATCAAATCAATGGTAATTACTTTGGAAGTAATGATAATAGTTCTTTCTTTTCTGATCTACCTTATGGTCCTCGTCAGATAATAAAAGGATAACTGCTGAATTCTGCTGCTCTGAACAGTACACTGACTACTATTCTGTTCAGGTTCTGCATCCAAGCAAAGACCTTCCTACAATCCGACCCAACACTCCAAAACATAAGCATTGTCGACAAAGATATCATCAACCCAAACAAGAAATACAGATTTGGGATCTAACTCCAGGGTATTGGAAATGACTTTAGCTGTCTGTTCTCTGATGTAATGACCTCCGTCGATTAAGCAAGTGTAGATAAGTTCTGAGAAATTTTAGAATCTCCAAATGATGCTGGTTAATTACTCAAATCAAGGATATATCATTTGAATAATACGTGTGTTTTCTTGAAAATAATAAACAAGATAATATCATTCCAGCCACTTTTGTATTATTAATAACTCTCTCTCTCTCTTTCACTTTTCTCTCAGACAATTTAGTTAATATTTCTATTGATAACACCTCATGTTTCTCTAAAAAAAACATTTCCATTTATTATCCTCACAAAGAATGATAAGACATTAGCATTCTTTCTTTATTTTTAACATGTTAATCCTAAGCAATTAAATTTATCTCTTTAGGAGAAGTAAAAGCCTATTGATATGAATTGTTTTATCGTCAGATCTCTTAGACATCGAAATATCCAACAACAAAAATAACCTTTCTAATAATCGTAGCATGCATTTGAAAAAGAATCACAGCAGATAACTAACTATCTTAATAAAATACAAATTAAAATGTTTAAGGTTCCAACGGGTTAAATTAACAATGGTTTTTTTTTGTTATTGTAGTTGTCAGCATTTGCTAATTGGTTTTAAAGTATTCCTTTAATAATGAAATGACTAAATTATTGACAAAAATGTAACAAATAAGTGAAATATTGTTGAATGTGAAAATAAATCAAAATATAGTTTAGCTAATCAATAACTAATTACCAATAGTAACCATTATTATTGAGGATAATCTACATAAACTGTTAATCATCTGTAATCATATGATTTTTTATTGAAATCGATATGAAGCATCTCTTTTTCTTTCAGAATATCACATCTTTTATCGAATACTTCTCGTTCTTTCTTCTCTGTTATCATCTACGTAAATCAAAAGAGTTGTTAGCAACAAAATACAAATAATAAATGGAGATTTCTTATTTCTAGACATTCAAATAATAATTATTAATCCATTACTTATTTGTTTTAACGAATTAATTAACGCTAGCATTCTCGTTTGGTTGCACGAGCTTGTTCTTCTTTCTATTATTAGAAAATATTACCATGAACTAATGCAAAGGTTTTGAAGGATTAACTATACATTTAATGGACTAAATTAATTTGAAAATTACTCTCTTTGATTCAAGATAAAGTTTATAGTTCTTAGCATTCTCATCCTCATTCAGCTTCTAGTTTAGATCAGTCAAACATCTCTTAGTTTTATCTAGGAAATCTATCTCTCGCTTCTGATTAGATCTGTTTAAAACCAATCAGTCCCTTAAAAAACTACCTTTGATTGCTTGAAATTTCATAAAGATTGTAAAATCTTCGTTTATTTACTGTATTTCCTGTTTTTCTCTGCGACTTCCATCAAATACTGTTCTTCGATGTTCGTGAAAATTATTTAAAAGTTATTTCTTTTAATCTTTAGCTTCTGTTTCCTTCTTATATTGCGATTCCTAAGACAGACACAGAATTAGTTTTATGCAGCTCATAAATTCAGAGAATCAAATAATTAGCAAAAAATAGAAAAAAGTGTGATTAATAATAAAACTATAAATAAATATTCACGACAGTTGTGTTGTTTCTTCCAAAGTTGTTCTTTAAGGGTCGGCTCAGAATCCCTTGTCTGACTCTGTTCATTATTGATTGAAGGTTGTGATTAGTTGTAACTAACTTTGTGTTTTTTAGTGGTTTGTTTTAAAAAAGAAACAATTATATTTTTGTAGTGAATTGATTATTATTGATTCACTGAGAAATAATCAAGCATTAGTATTTCTTTCTTCAACACGCCAAAATGGAACAAAAATAACTATTTTCATTACCACATTTATTTTAATTTCATATTAGTATGCACGAGTCTTTTGAGTTATTTTTTCAAATCAGGATCTCCATCATTTTTTCTTGAGATGAGCTTTCTTAACTCCTTTTTCTAAACCTGTAGTCTTTTTAGTCTTTTATCCACTGATAATAGGTTATTTATGTTGTACTTTGAAAAAGTAATTTAACTTAGTCTGCGATCCCTTTGTTTCTTTTGCATTCTTTAAACAAACGAACAAAGGAGAGTGAAAAATGGTATCACAAAAATCAAATCGGAAAAGTATTAGCTTTTTTTACGATGATTCTCTTAAGCTAGTTGTCGATTTTTGCTTCGCTGAAATTTTTCTCTTCCACTAAAAACTTCTTTATCTCCTCAACATTTGGCTTCACCCACTCTAACTGAAATCAAATGAAGAAGGAAATGAGGAAATCAATCACGAATTGTTATCATTGGTTCTTTCAAATTTCACCCTTTCCAAATTACTTTGATAGTCTCTGGATCATCAACTTCCGGATTCTTGAATAATTCTCTTGCTTGGACGAAATCATATGATTTAGGTACAGTGTATTTAATCTTTTTAGTATTTGCTGCATTGGTTTCTTCAAAATACTTTAAGACTTTCTCAAGTGTTCTGTGTTCAGTGATAAGCTTAAATGCATTGACAGGACCAACTCCTTCAACTTTGCCTAAGTAATCGCATCCACAAAGAATACATAAATCAACGAACTCATCCTCTGAAAGAGCTAGTTCTTTTAGCATTTTCTAGTAGTTTATTTCAATAATTGGCACATTTATGCTTTTGACATTTCTAAGAAGAATCGGAGAAGCAAATGTCAAAGCATCCATATCTTCAGTGACAGTCGCAAATACCTTTTTAGATTTTGCTAATGCTGCACATTGGGCTTCTGCCTCGCAAGGAGCTTATATAACTGGTACTCCAAGTAACGAAAGCATCTTCATAGCATCGTTCTTCATTTCTTTGGTAATATTCAAGTTACGCTATTCTTACTTAAGTGCTTCTTGCATATCACCTGTTTCCAAAGCGACTTTTCGTTTCTCTTGAGCTTCTTCTTTATTCTTCTAACGACGAGCTAACTGAGAATTAAATTAACCAAAAAGTCATTCTATGTCACATGATAAAACGTACAACAATTATTCCAAAATTTGTGAGTGATTTGTACCTCTCCTTCTTTAAATTGAGGTGGTTTTCCATCAAACACCCAAGCTGGTTTCAAGCCATTATCTATAAGCATCACAGTTCTATTGAGGAGTCCAACAAGATGTCCTGTCTTGTTTCCATCTTTATCAGTTATATTCTAGATAAAACTATCCGTAGCATTGCTAGCAGTAGCTAGAAATTGATACATTACCTGAATTACAATTTCAAGAAATAAAGTTGAAAATTTCAAGATAAAAAAAATCCATTTTATCATTTCTAACTTACAATGGAGGCATCCAATGCAACAGTCCTTCCCGCATAGAATCTAATATCCGAGTCCTTGATGCATCCAGGTGCGTTCTCCTTAAGCAAATCCATCAGCTTATGAATTCCCATTTTATCTAATTTTGTTGTCTCTTTGTCTGCTTGTTTGTTTGTGTGATCTGCTTGATTATTCTCAAACAAAAAGAAAGTTGCTGTGTTAAATTACAAAATCTCCCTCAATCCAAAGAAAAAAAGACATCTTTAATAACAATACTTAAGCTATTTAATAGCATTAGAAATAATCTGTTGTTTAATCAGGTATTATTTCATTTCCCGATATTTTTTACTGATAGGCGCGCTTTTTCATAGCGTAATATTTGAAAAATATCTTAATATTAACAGAAGATTAATTCCCTGTATGATTCCTTTCAACAAAGGAGTGTTTAATCTTAGAAAAAAAGGATAACTCTTATTAGATCTCAATGCTATTGTAGAAATATGAATACTAATCTCAATTTAAAGCAAATTGTTGACAATCATACAAAATATCTTGAATGTAATATTTTCTATTCAAACTTCATTTATCTTTATTAATTAAACTTTTCTTCTATTTTCTTGTTTTGACTCCAACTTAAAGTATCTTTGAATCTTCTACATCTGTTATTTATTCCTCGCCTTCATCTTTATTATCTTCTCCTTTCTTCTGAAGCTTGAGCAGTCTATTTCTCTCAACTTCAGGCATTTTCTCTATTGCATATCTCAATCCTTCTCGTATAAAAAGATCATAATGTTGCTCAATAAATCGAATAGTTCTCTTAGGTTCAGCTAAGTACATTTCTCTAAGTACCCATCCAACTCCAAGTTAATTGAACCGTTCACTGTAAGATATGACTTTTTCACAAGAATCAAACAATAAATCCATGTACCCTTTGAAATTTCCAGCGTCACCCTTACGAGCTAAAGGTACTTAGCTTACACAAAAGCATCTGCGTGTCCATACACAACTACTGTCGTTGCACCATTCTGCGAGGTAATATGTATTTTAAGATGACATCTATGTCCAGTATCGTAGAGGCTTAGAGAGTCCATCACAAGCAGCCCATCCTTGGATATATCCATCTTGGATAATTTTTTTAATAGAATCGATGTTGGAGGGAGTTAAATTCTTGTGGATTTTCTCGAAGACTCTAAATGAAGCATGCTTATCTTCTCCATATTCACTTTTAAGTAAAGTTTCAGCGACTTAGATCTTTTCTGAGATGTCTAGTGAGGTGAAACTATCGCTATGAAAGATGGATTTAGTTACTTCACATATTTAAGGAGTAACAACACCTCGATGTTTCACAGCGAATTTCATGTAATTGTCTTTAGCAATTGCCTTCTTTTCATCGCCCAAAGCAGTCAGCTCATTTTGAATCGATGATACTATCTTTTAAACTCTTTTGATGCTCATTTGTGCTTCGGAGAAAAATTTAATTATTCTAGAAATAAAAATCACCAAAAAATTACTTTTGCTGGATAATTTTCAAAAAAAGGGGGTTTTGCTGCGAAAGGTATTCAAAAGGATATTAAAAATACTTTAATTACACTTTAAGAAGAAGTTTTGCTGGTAAAAAATAAACATATATTTTTAGGCTTTTTTTGTTGTTGTTAACTTTACTTTTGAGCCCTTAATATTTTTTTGTATTTGTTCTTTGAGTGAATTTTCAAACACAGATATTTTACTTCCTTTCTACTACATTAGGATGTAATTCAATGGAATATTGCTTGTTTTTTTTGAATCATTTTGGGATTTGCCTTACTCAAAAAATTTGTAAAAACAAATCTATCTTTGAAAGTAAGTCTATTGTGTGTGTGTTTCATTGCATTTCTTCTTCGTTTTTCTTCTCCTTCTTCTTCTCTTGTTTATTCTTCATTGAAAGAAACAACCTTCTTCCGAAATACACCAAAGTTGATGCTAATATTGCTCCAAAGAAATTTCTATAAAATCTACTTTGCATCAATCCTTCTTTGAGCCTCGAAATAAAATCTGATTTATTCTCCACAACAGCTTCAGGTAGATCAAATCTAAGCTATCCCGTTTCAATATTGTAAACTACTTAACCATAAACGCTAACTAGTGAATCCACTTTGATTCCAATTTCCTTGGAACTCACTCCTATCTTGATTCCACGAATACATTGACTTAATGGTGACTCTTCTCCTAGCAGAATTCCAGTGATTAGTTTGATCAAGAGCATGATCATACCTACTAATCTATTCCCAAATGAAGGCATGGCTCGCTTAGTTTCAGAACCTATCAACTGAATTGCCCGAGTAAAATCTAAATCATCATGTACTTTTACATTCACAGAAAAATGTTTTGTCCCATCTGCAGCAGCGCTTAGCTTGATTTGTTCATTGATTTATCCGTTTTATCCTGCTGATGCTGCATCAACTAATTGAAATTCCTTAATTCTTTGAAAAATCGCTGAGTTAGGTAAATCTATTATCCTGTATTCTCTCCTGGGTTGATTTTACCCATCAAATTAACACATCTCCTCAGAGTATCGCACACTGTAAATCAATCTACTAGGTTTTTAGTTCCTCAGCAGATCTTTATCGCGAATAATTGGATTTCCATTTACAGCAATTGCACCTGCTAGAAACACTCTTCCTGTAATCTCTGTCTTGGAAGGATTACAATAACGTACTCCTCGAAGTTTTGATATGTCTTTTAGATTGTTTGTGTGATCTTTGATCTTTTTTAGTAGTTATTCAGGAGTATATTCTTTGGTTTTCTCTGCTTACAAAATAACATTCTTTTTTCTGTGCGCTTAGAGTGAAAACTTGCATGTTTAGATCAGCGAGTAAAGAGACACTCCACCAATAAATAAATTCAAATAAAATCGTGGCTTTCTTTTTGCTTCATAGGATGGATCACTCATATTCACTGCTATCTTATGGTTCTGGATTTTGAGATGCTTAATCAAAAAAATCTTAAATTTAATTGTTTTTTTAATTTCTTTTTTTTGAAACAAAACAAAGCAATATTTTTTAAATCGAACTGGATTAGCTTCATCCTAATGAACAAGTAACAATAATAAGAAAAAGTAGAACTTAAATCAAATTGCAGTATCAATGAAATTTTACATATTCCTGAAGGGTTAATAATTGGTGCTGAGATTCGATGGGGTTATGGATTTCATTGTTGAATTAATAATACCAGTTGATTCGTTTCTTTAAAAAAGAATAAAAGATGGAATTTAATTTGATTTTTTAAAGAGCAGATATTCCTACTAAATTTTGTTAAGATTGACTCATTTAAAGCGATTTTGTTTCATTGTAACTTACACCTACAATTATTGAATTAGGTGTGTGTTGTATTTGAATTGTATTGAGAAAAAAAATCCCACTCAAGATTTGTTTCATAATACTTGCTATTATATTTATTTTTATATAATAAATAACAATAACTAACCTAAACAAAAAGTAAGATAGACAAACTATTTACAAAACAACACAACAAAGATCTTCAAGAAATGTCTGATCAAATTACAAGTTATGATTCTGTTCAGGGACAGGGCTAGCCATCTACTTTAAAGCTCTGTCTTCGTCATGGAAATAAGGAATTCATCTATCTTTTCACTGACCCTGCTCGCACAGATGATTTAATTTTCAAATGCGAATTCTGTGTTGTTGAACAAACCCTTCAATCTAAATATCTCCTTCCAATTTCTCAGCTCGCAACCAGCAATCTCAAGACTGTTTTCTGGCACTGGCCTCTCCCCGATAACTCCGAGCTCCTTGAGAAGGTCAGGGCTCTCTCGATAAGAGAAAAGCCTGATGCTGCCTACAAACAAAAAATAGATAGTTTCTTTAAGGAAATGAGAATTGAAGTCATGGCAAGGATAGATGTAGTTCAAGCAGCCCTGAATAAACACTCACAAACTCTCTGGGACTTCGATCACACCATTCTCGAGCAGTACAGCTAACTCAGTGAGAAGGAAGCACTAAAGTCTGCAGTGCTAGACAGTTCTGAGGAGCTCTAACAACTCTCAACAAGGATTAGAAGAACTGTTACAGGAGTTCTATCCAACACTGAGGTAGCAGCAGCATCATTGGCTAGCAGTCTGGATTAGCTAGCGTTGTAGGAGAGTGCAGTGGATTTCACTGGTCCTCTGAAAATCAAGGAAGAAGTTCTTGCAAGCATCTCAAAGATCTCGATGTTCTTGGTTGAGGACATGCAAGATCTGCAGATGCAGCCAGGACTTCTTCGGGAAATGGAAGCAGAAGCTGAAGGAAATCTCGATGTTGTCTTGAAACTGGCATCCTGCAGATTTAATGATCTTTCAGAAGGGTTCAGAGAGAGAATAAACAGTCAGCTGTAAAAGTTTCGCAGAGTCTTTGATAAAATCGAGTTGGGAAACGCAAGGGAGGAGGGTAAGAGAGTAGCAGAGTTTGACAGTCTTGGCGAGGAAGAGGTGAGAGAAGTGAAAGCGTTCGCAGAGAGGCTGATTGAGAGCAAAAAACAGAGAGAAAGAGGGGATAACGGAAATAAACTGAATACAAAGAGCCTAAGCGCAGAGAAAGTAATTGAGCTGGTGAAGAATGAGACGAACTTCTGTAGCGAAGAGTACATTAACAGCTTGCAAGCAGCTCTCAAAGGAGTTCATCACTACTTAGAGTCCTTTTAACTTGCAGAAAGAGAAAATAATGGTCTGGAGAGGGAGTAACTGAGCAGCTTAGGAAAGCTAGGCAGCAAAATCAAGGACTTGAATGCGAGATATGGTGAGAACTACAAAGGAAGAGTGAGTCCAAACCAAGAAGAATAGCCAAAGTCAGTATCAGTCTCTGAGTGGTTGAGGGAATACATTGGAGAAAATGGGGTCAAAGAAGTGAGTAATTTGTTATGCAAGTTGCCAATTTTTGAGCTCACAGACTCACAGTGGATACAACATACTTGCATTCAGTGGAAATGGATGAAGACTGGGTGGGAATAAAGTAGTAGTTTATAATTGCAGAATGAGAACAATGGTGTGCGAGTAATACAGACACAGAAGTGCGATAGTTAAGCTGTAACGGAGAGCACACTTGACAACAGTTTGGTGTATTCTGTCAAATGCACTTTTAATAAACCTTTGAATGGGGTTAGACATGTGACTGTTGGATTAATCCCTGAAAATGAAATCAATAACAATTTCTTTGGATAAAGTCAATATCACAATCATGGTTTCTGGTCTACTTCAGGATTTGGTCCTACTAAAATAATAAAAGGATAGCTATTGAATTCTGCTGCGTTGAACACTACCCTGACTACCATTTTCATCAGATTCTGTATCTAAACACAGACCTTCATGGTAGCTGACCCTACACTCCAAAATATTAGCATGCTTGACAAAGACAAAATCAATCCAAACACCAAATACAGATTTGCCATTCGTTTTGATGGTGGAGATGGTTATAGCTTTTTGTTCTCAAATGTAATGAGTTCCTTCGATTAAACTACTGCTGATAAATTTTGAGATAAACTGTATTTTCATGTTATTATTAAAAACAACTCTCATATTATTGTTTTCCTACAATCTTGGAATTCCTTAATTTATCCCCCTTTCCCTTATTCACTCGTTCTGTTTTGACTTTGAATAATGCTAATTCCTTTTTATTCAGCAGTTACTTCATCTTTTTAAATCCAAGAGCTCAAATTGTAATTCATTCTTCATCTAACATTCAGTGATCTCTTTTTAAATTATTTCAAAGACAATAAGAAAAATCAATTGGCTTTTTAAATAATTTTCCTACTGTCTTTTAAACTTCCATCACTTATTATGATATTCAATTAGAGAATATTGTCTTCAAGCCTTCTTGGGTGCTTTATTTGAAGTAAAGGAGATCTTTTTTGTTGAAGTATTATGCATCTAACTTTAAGATTATAACCCAATGAATATCCTATCCTTATTCTCAGTAGGTTACTCTTTTACTATAATTGTCATTTTAATTGAAATGGATTTTCAGCCTCTTTTTGATTCTGTAAGAATTAATAGTAACTATTTCATTCATGATCTTTCATAATCTTTCTGTTTTTGCCAGCACCTACAATTACTAATAATTGAAAAAAAAGAAACCAATAATTATATCAAGGTGCTTTCAATAACGAAAATGGATTTCGTAGTTAAAATAATACTAAAATAGTTGCTAGTTTGTATTATGGATTGCATTTCTTCCATCTTTCCTCTACCATAAATTTAATTCTGGTGCACGCCCATTGAACTAGTTAAGAGCTAAATGTTAAGCTATTAAATCAATGAGTGGATTAATAGTTAAGCTAATTTTAGGAAGATTAAGTTAAAATAACCCATCACAAAAGCTACCTTCTTGAACAACTAAATTTGATAAAAAGAGACTCCCTGAAAACCTGAAAAAAGATCTATAACAGATTTTCTGAAAATGAGTCTTTTGGGTTGCTGGTCTACTTACTGGGCGGGCACCAGAATCAAACTTATGATAGTTCCTCTATGATAACCTAGCTTGAGTTTCTCAGAGAATAAAAGAGCAACTCCTTGGTATACAGAGATGTAAAGCTCTAAAATGCACAGAGACTATGAAAATTAAGACACCAAACTCAGAAACACACTTCCAAGAAAAAAGAATACTCTCTCAAAAGATGAAGATGACTTGACAAATGCTAGATGCCATGATAGTTTCATTATGACAAATTAATAAATGGTATCTCAGAAAGGATTTGATAAAGACTATTAGCAAATGAGATCTTAGCATTTCCTATCCTGATAAAGGATATCATCACTATCTGATTTGATAAATACTATCTTCTGATTTTATCTCGATAAATGACATCTTAAGTTTACCTATCTTAATACATGAGTTCTTCAGTTATTAACAATTAAATAAAGATTAACTTCGATGTCTCTTTTTTTTTATGGCATCTTAACTTTACATGTCTCAGAAGATGCTACTAATAATTAAAAGATTATGATAAAAAACTTCAATGAAACTATCAGTAAACAACTACGATCAAAGTATCTTCAATTTTTTTCTTATGAAAATGAATGTGCTTTCTTCTCTGTTTGTAATCACTTATTCAGTTAAATACTTACTTTATTCTATTGAATACAATAGAAACCCAACACAACTTAAAGAAAAAAGAATAATGGCTATTGGTTCACATATTTGATAAAATAAGTTATCTATTTTATTATTATTTATTTTTTTGTTCAAGAGAAACAAAAAAAGGGGCTGTCGACACTGGGACTTCCCAAGCGGTCCCCCACCTTAGTACTAACCCAGCCTTAAGGCGCTTAACTTCGGAGTTCGAATGGGATCCGGTGTGTTCACCTTAGTATGGCCGACAGCAAAAGACTTGGTTTTAACATGAATTTAAAGGAATAAGGAAAGAGGAATTAAAATATTAGAAACTTTAAAAGTGAATGATTGTTTTAAACCTATTAAAAGCTATGGAGATAATCAAGAGAAGACATAAAATGAAATACCCATGTATTAGAGGATTGACAGTTTTAAATAATTATGACATTGTATCAAAAAAAGATGGGATTTTTCTTTTAGGAAAGCGCATCAGTGTTCCTAATAGTATTATGACAGAACATGAACTCGAATAAGGTGATCAAAGTGACAATGATATTGTTGGAGATAGTTTTCTTAGAGGAAGTTAAGACAGGTATTTCTTTGAAAAAAGTTATTGCGAAGATTCCTACTCTAAAAGGAAGATGTCGAAGCAGAATGGGTGTGATTGAAGGAGTCGAGAGATTTGATTTAAAGAGACAAGTCCTATGGATGGCTGAGAGAGTGTTCGCAGATGACAAATTGAATCTGATGAAGATTACCCAATCAATAAAGAAAAATATGAGTTTCTTGATGTTCTCACTAGCTAACTGAGTAAGATGGGTTTTTTGACTTGGTTGAAGATAAGTTGTAGCCAAAGAAATTGCATGAAAATTACAAAGACTGTGAAATTTTAAAGAAGATAATTTAATGAAATAAGTTGTAGTAGTGAAGGGCTTGAGAAATACAACAGAGCTTAGGACTAATTGTAATCGCATTTAGCAAAAGAACCAGTTATCTTAGTAAAATAACAAGAATCTATCATCGAATCAAGCTGGCTACATGGAAAATGTCGATTCATGCATGTGTGTTTCTGGTCTTTGTTTTCAGGCTGAGTTTCACATTGAGTAAAACATCAAAAGTATCAGGATTCTTAAAAAACAAAATGACTAAGATGTTGTTTGTTTCTCTCTCAAAACAAACACTTCGAAGCCATTTTTCATCATAGATATCTCAGTTTCAAGCGCATATTCATTTCTGCTAAATCATGAAAAAAGTGATACAGTATTTGAAGAAAAAAGATAATATTCCTAGTGGATTTCATAAAAATAGTTTTGTTATTGTCATTTGAGTTCCTATTTATCAAAATCTTAGTGGTTATTTATTCATTTAGGCACATCAATTAAAAAGTTGATTGAGCAACAAATCACAACTTCTTCTAAATAAAAAATACACAATACCAAATTATTATTCTTTGTTGTTCAATCTCTCTATGTTCTTCGTCTTCCATCATATTTTTTCAATAAGAAACGGTTAAGCAGTCGAGCATTTCAGTGATTTCTTACTAAGATACTCAGTTAAATGTGAGAACTTCGAAAAAAACCTTATTTTAAACGGCTAATCACTGCCATATATATGAATCACCTACGACTCTTTCTCTTCTGACGGAGAAAAAATCAACATTTTAACTCCATCCTTCCCAAGTGCATCTATGATATCTTACAAAAACAAGGAATCTTCAAAGAGACAATCATAATCCCCAAGGATAAGGAGAAACTTTTTCATGGATGTATTCTCAGGTAGCCTCCCTCGATTGATGAACTAATGAGTAGCTTTAACTAGCGCTGAGAAGAACACATAGGGTTCTGTAGAAATCGCTTTGAATCGAAGATATTTAAATATATTACTAATGAAATTCTATTTCCCTCGCAGACACTGCTAATTGATTTTCATGATGTACTACTCGACTTATTCATTCACTACGACAAGTCCAAAGGTATCACAAAGTACTCTAAGCTCATAGAGTTACTTGGACACTCTTTTGAGTTAACTCCTTTAGCAATTCATAATCACGGAGACATTTAGTTTCATTTAATTAATTTTTGTAATCTACTTAGAAATCAGACTTGTATCGGCAATACAATTCCCTAGGGTTTATTCAAGGATCTGTAAGCTTAAGAGCCTGTCAGAAGGGAGAAATCTCGGAGCATTCTCGAAAGCTTCCGTTAATATCTCACATCCTTTGAGGATATTTCCACTTTTGATCTCAATTACCGCTTCATGGATTTAAATCTTTGTGAAGAGAATATCAATTGGGAAATTGAAACTAGTCATCGATTCCCAGGGGATATTCTACGAAGGAGAGGATAATTTAACTTTCTCAAGAGCATTAAGGATTTCTCGTTGAGGACTAGACCAATCATCGAGATGATTAAAAGAAACATTTAATGGGATATTTGGAATAGAATTAATCATCCCAGGAAGTCCTTCAAATGTCAGAAGAGGTCGATTGAAATTATTACTCTCATTTGATATCATACTTTCTTGCGTTTGAAGTAATTTCTCAGAAGTAACTAAATACCCAAGAGTCGAATTAAACTAAGGAGCTAAGATTTAAGAATTAGATTATCGTCTACTTTCAGGTGTGCTGCATGGATCGTTTCTTAATCGTTGTATGCTAGTTCGATAAGCAGTATGTTAGTTTTACAACTAAGGCGAGGGATTTTCAGAGTTAGCACGAAGTTTAGTACATGGATTTGTAGTTTATTATTGTGCTTCTGAGTCAGTTGTTTCAGTGGAGAATTTTATATTTTACTATTGACTAATAAATCCATTTTGTTATTTCTGCGCTCTATTGACGTTTCTTTACATATTGTCATCTTAACACTCCATATGGTCTTCGAGAATCGGCTGGAATTCATTACGAACTGATGCAAAAGGAATGGTAGATTATCCAATATTATTATTTAGTTGTTATTTCTAAAAATTAGAGCAAAGCAACTTTGAGGGTGCTGTGATATTTCTTTTCCTTATACAAAGCTCATCTTAATTCATCATTTCATGACTTGAAAATCTCTTGGACAATGCATTTTTGACAGTTTACAGATACTACCCGAAGTAAATACTTTGCTGATTAGAACACGGGAAATTAATCTACAATCGCCTGAAGAGTTTCAAGAAATTTCGATATGCCATTCCAAAATGAACTCGACTCTTTTTGATATCTCCTTTCAGCATCAGCGCCTTGCTAGTCTCTAAGTAAATCAATATATACCTTTAATCATCGTTATCTAACCCTTTTGCAAGCTTTAATAATTTATTTAACACATTGTAGTACTCTTTTAGCAGCGCTTATTCACTTTATTGCTGTGATTAAATTGATTTACTGAACGTGTTCGTTTCTGATGTTTTGAAGCTGCAATTCGGTTAATTAGTGCTAAGAATCAGCAAGTAGCAGTGCCGTAATTCAGGTGGTTCAGATAATGACCTAGAGGCACATAATGTACTTTCTATTTACCCACCGATCGTGCATGATAGAAGTACTTAAGAATATGCGTATAACCTATCAAATCGGAGGCTCTTCAATTATACCATACGTTCTCTGTATATTTATGTTTCTCTTTCCTGCAATTACAAGATTTTCTATTCACTGGGTGGTGAATAGTCTAAATTAAAGTATTTATCTGCAATCGATACAACTTGTTTGATAATAATAGGGATGCATTTGATGTTGAAGGTATTATTTGATTTATTTTATCTCTCCTTGAGATTATCTAGTTGTTATTGCTTTAATACACATTCCTCGAGCTACAAGTACACTAATGATTAACTGAAACAGTCCAATGCGTCCATGAAACGATTATTACTGTAAATTAATACAAAAATAATCAAAATTCAAGAAATGTTTATGATATCAAAATCATTTTTTTTTTTTTTTTTACTTGAAATGCATATTCGCAATGTTATTGAAAACGGACCCAAGTGACTTGCTATCATCAAGCAACTAGAAGTGCTTGACCGCTTTGACCCAAGTAAAAAGCGCTGCAGTCTCATCAACTGGCGAGCAGTAGCTGACATTAAAATTAAACACCTATTGTATATTCGATATGTATTTCTCTAAATCCGTAAGTTCTCTGCAGGTATGAGCTCGTTTTCTATTCCGAAACGAACTAATATGCGAATCAAAGACAATTACATCTTGCGATCCTGTCTCGTTGAGCAGTAACAAATGAGCACTGATCGAATTAAGTTTCTCAATGAGATCGGAAATTGGTAGTTCCATGATTTACGCTGCGTTTTTAGAGTAATACAGAATGATCATTAAGAAGAATATCAACTGAAACAGATGGAACACAGAGTTAGCTAAGAAGATATTCGTGCAGTATGTTGTGACACTCTTGAAATTCCTTACTAACTCGTCTCTGCTGAAGACATACAATAAAATCATGATATCAGAGAATTTAGTATTCGATGCATTGTTCAATCGGTCAGCGATTTGAATTGGAATCAGCAAGCAATACTGCAAAAGACCTTGCTCTTCGAACTCAAATCCTTCAGTGTTATCTAACACAAAGCTCTTTTCATATCCAGATAAATCAACGCCATTTTAGTTCTATGTGTTCAAGATAGCGAGATATTTTTAAATTTCTTGAATAAAAGTAGTTTTCTCTAGAATTGTCATGTTCTTTGTTAGGAATGCCTCCCAACTGTATTGCTCTTGATAGTCGACAATAGTTTTTTAGTAGATAAGACTGTCTTTAGTTGGATGGATTACACTAAAACTCCCAGTTTGTAATTCTATCTCTTAGAATACTTTTGCAAGTTATTCGATGTTAAAGGAAAGACAAGAAACGCTATTGATTTAATCGAATGCGTTGTTCTTTCGGCATAATGATAGTGACATGTAAGGTATTTTTGTTGTCAAAACCTTGAAAGGAGATGGCATTATTGTACCTTAAAATGGTTTAAACCAAAGATAACTTTAAGATAAAGTTATGGGTAAATGAAAGAAAATGGTTTGTTAAACGAAAGAATAAATGGGAATCAAGATAAAGGAGGTTAGTTACGTTCTTGCTATGATGCTAGGTTATACCAGATTCTACAAGTGGCATCGTAGTACAGTTTTACAGGACAAATTGTCTCTTTTTGGAAGCTTTCATTCATGGATTGAGCGTAAGATGGGTTAGCAACTAAACTGCCATCGAGTTAGAATCCTATGTACTGGTTCTGATTATTTTGAAAATTCAAAGGTAATCAGAAGAAAATAACCAAAAAGAAAGAAAAATACTACAATCCCCCTCTATTTTTTGATGATACTACTTACCTTGTATTAGAAGGTTCTCTGAACATTCAGAAGGTTAAAGCTGCGAACTAGGATATCCAAAATAGCAGCTTTCTGCAGCTGATCGTAAGAGCTAGCAGTGAGATCGCTGTAATACTTAGCTTCTCCTACAACCCTTCAATTGAAATCAAATGAAAATTTGCTAAGGATTCAATTAATTAAGAAGCGTCATAAGGAATTGCGTTAATTTCCTTCTTAAATACAATCGAATGTTTGTTTTACCAGATTGTAGTTAAGATTGAGTTTTTCTCATAAAGACTCGTGAGTGTTGGATCTTCTTATCCTAGATAAAGTCTCTCGAGATTGAGCAAGGGAGGTACAAATCGATTATCAATTGTGATTTCAGATTGAAAGATCTTTGTGATGAACCTAGATAATGTGTAGTACTCCTAGCTTTGCAGTGAGAAACTGAGATCCAAATGTGTCTTCATGCCGAGGAGAAGTTATTTCTTTGAAGTTTATTGCTCAACGTAGATCTATTGCTCTTAATTGCTGATGATCCCTTTTATTTACTCAAACAGCATCACATAAAACCCAAAACTTATGAATGTCAATACAACGATCGGAGAGAAATACAAACAGAACAACTAAGTAGCAAGCTTGTACTACTGTTGATGTTGTTTTCTCATGAAATCAAGGGAAACAGGAAGCAGGAAGCAGTCAGAGATATCTCAGCTGGATTCAGCAACAACAACTTGAATTGTCTCAAAGACACACCTACAGACTCAAAGAAGTTCCAACCTATTATTACTAGAATTCTAAATTGTTATTAATCTCAGTTCTGATTACGTTTTGTTTGTTTGATTAACCTCCAGCGACGAACAAAACCTCATATTTCCTGCTATTCTGTCTATTATGATTAAACATTCATCGCATGGTTCTATTAATAATAACTTGCTAATTCTCTCTCATACCTAGTATTTTTCTTTTATCTCCTTCTTAAAATCCATCCAATCAACCAATCAAGCAGAATTTCGAATAAAAACCAACCACATACTCATTTTTTATTAGCAATTCAAAGAATTCATGGGAACAAATTAAATTGCGAATTGACAAAAAGAACGAAATCATCTTTCTGATTTGGATTTTAGTTCAATTAAAGTTGCTAACCACCTTTTTGTTAATTACAAGCTACACACCTAAATTTCCAAAATAGTAAATTATTAGATTAGATGAATATTCCTTTTTGATAGAATAGTTAAAAAGATGAAATTCATACAAAATATCCATTATTTCTTTTTCAGATTAGTTCGGAATGTTGTTTAGTTTGATTCACTTGTATTTCTTTAATAATCTAATCCAATCCAGTTATCACTTCTTAGTGACATACTCTTAGCTATAATTTTCCTTAAGGGATATTTTATTTATCTTTGGGAAAGACAATCGCCTTATCAGTCCCATTATTATTGTTTTTACGATTAAGACTAATGTTGATATTAAGATTATTAATTTTAGATTTCTAGCTTGATTTCTATTAACCACTCTAATTTTCTTAATCTTCATGATTTTTACCTTTCTTCTCTTTTTGATCTACTATCTTACTTCGAATACTTCTATTCAATGGTGGTTTTGACTTCTGTTTATCATTTTTAAACTAACCTCCTGTCGATTTTTCAATTTAATTTAATCCTACCTAAGCTGCTGTTTATTTATATTCATAACTACTTAGATTCTTCTTTCTTGGTATTGGAATATCTAAACTCAATTAAAGACTACTTCTTCTTGAAGAATCTAAGTTCTTTCCTTCTTACTTAAGTTATCCTAGCTCTTTAATAGATTATCCAAATGTATCTATTGTTTTATTTGCTATTCCAGTAGTTGCTTTAGTAGACATACTGCCTAACTAGTTTATAAACCTATTCTAAGGAGTCAATCTAATTGTCTCTGGTTCTACTCTTCCATGTGGACTCTTCGTCAATATATTTTTTAATCGGAATAATTCATTTATTTTCTTGAATGGTGCTTGCTCATTTACAGTATCCCTTGAAGGGGTATTTTACTTAACTCCTGACCAAAGTTCTGATTGATTTCTACGTGCATCAGAAGGATCTTCAGAAACTGGAGTTTATTCAGTTTTGATATGCATACCAGGCTATTAGCTCTCTGTTTCTTCCGTTTCTAATTCTGTTTAACTAGTTGTTGGCTAACCAAATGTACTTGAAAGCTTCTTTCCTAAACTCCTAGATTAAATCAAATTAGCAGCGATATTAGTTAAAAAACAAAATATTTCAATGTATATTTTTTCAAACCTTGCAACCATCGAAGCAGTGAACAGCTTATTATTCACTTTGAGCCAATTCTTTCTAGGCGGGGAAGACAATTTCACAACTTCAAGGATTCTTTTCATATATTTTGGTGCAGAATGTGCTGCAGAACGCTGCTTATCTGTTTCTACTTATTTTTTTAATACCAATGTGCCATCTGCATCTACGGCTCGACTTTCGACTTGTTCTTTGTATTTCGCGAACGATTTGTTATTATCTTTTCGATGCTACTTTGCCCATTATAAAACTTGTAATTTTCGAATAAAATCAGTTTGTTTCTCTTTCTCTTCATGAGTTTGTCTCTTATCAACTTGCTGTCGTGAAATAAGCACAAGCTATTTCTTTGTTTGCTCATAGTCAGCTTGCTCTTCGATGTCTTCATCAGCTGAAAAGAAGAAGTCATTTTTAGCATCATAATCGATAAATGTTCATTTGTAATTTTTTTTTCTGTTTTACTAGTTGTAGTAAAATGAGGATGATTTTGACTCACAAACGAATGCGTTTCTTTAGCTTCAAGCAAGCTATTACTCAAATTCTTATTTCTTTTCATTTCCTTTACTGTGTGTGTTCTTTCATTAGCAAACAGAAAAGAATCAGTTTTAGAATAATTTCAAGCAAATTTTAACTGTAAAATATAATCAATTTACTCTCTTTCGTCTTGATCTTCCTCCATGAAACTCTACTCCGTTCTTGCAAATGACACACCTTATCCTCGGTTATTCTAAACCAATATGCTTTTCTGATTTGCATATTGGATGTTTTGCTCAACAGACTGTACAAGAAAAGCAATAAAAATCAACATTTCTAAGTAAAATACCAAACTGAGTTATTTTCAATAATTTATCTTCAATCAGCATCTCAAATCGAAGAATGAATTCATTCTTACAGATTTTAGAAGCAAGAAGACACCTTCACCAGGTATTCTATTATTAATCTACTCTTCTTTCTATTATTGGGCAATTCTATGTCTACGAGAAATCGAAGAATCTGCAGTGGATCTACGAGAATAAGTAATCTGTTTTGGGTGATGAAATCCATCTTCTCTAGTCACAGATGCGCAATACAAGAATTCATTTTTATCTCCTACGATTCAATAAAAACAAATACAAAGAGAATTCGGGTTTAAACTTCTTAGTGCTAGGTTGAATCTTCAAAACCTAAATGCCTATTCAGAAAGAGTAATACTTCTATCCAGCGATCCTGTGATGGAGAATCTATCTTTGATTTCGTTGAAGAAATGCTACAAGATTAAAAAAGAACGAATATACCTGTTACTACTTGAATTTAACACAAAACGTTAAATATTAAATCTAACATTGTAGCTATATCTGCGAGACTATTGGTAAGAAGGAAATGATATCATTTGTCTTTTATTATTTCTTGTTGTGCTCATCTGTTCAGTGTAATGATCAGCTTATTTAAATTCAGTTCTTCCAACCCAACAGATAATTTCAATATGCTTATTTTTGTGAAAATCTTTGTCTTCTAAAAAAAATAGTAGATTTTCAAATTTGTCTTTCTTATACTAGCATTCCTAATTAATTAGATCATTCCTAAATTAAGTTTCGATTATCAATTCATTTATTTTAATTAACAAAAAAGCACAAAAAACTTCTTAATAAAATGATAAGCCGAAAAACAAATCAGATTAAGTTGCTACTTTTTATTAAATCTTTCATATGCGTCCCCACCCGAATCAATCTGACAGATCCTTAGTAAAATATTGTAATATTTGTTTTTCTTTCTATTAAAAATAATCTCTCTTCGCCTTCAAATGTCATTAATCTTTTTCTATCAAGAAGTAAAAAATATCATCTTGATTAAGAGAAAATAAACAAATAGCATCTAAGACTACTTTTTAGTTTATCTTTTTTCTCAAATGGATTCTAAAAAAACAACAACAACTTCGGCTGTTAATAAATCCACAGGTTCAACTAAAACACCATCCAGTTCTTCTAAATTTACATCTAAACCACCAAGTCTATTAGGATAAAACTCATCTCCTGCTGTAGTTTCTTCAGTAACTTAGAAATCAGCTGATCCTAGCATTAAAAAATAAATCTCCGCTGATTTGAGTAATATCAGCAATAGTTCTTCAAAGAAAACAACTGTGGGTTCTTCATTGTCGTCTTCATCAAAGAGTTCTAATGCAGCGGTTACTTTAAAATCAACATAGAGTAAAGCAGTTTCTATCAAAGAAGGATCTAATAATAAAACAACAACCAATTCGATTTCTGCTTCAAAGAATTCAATAGCAACCGCTTCTAAATCTATTGAGGATAAGACATAAATCAGAGGGCAAAGTAAGGATGCATTTTAGACTTGTTAACATGCACAAAGTTATTAAAAATACTATTTCTCCAACTTTCTAAGAACATATTAAGTCATTTCCATTTGTTGTTTTATTATTTTTCAGAGCCAGCTACAAAACCAGTTCAAGAAGAACGAAAAGAAAACACTTCTTTAAAAGTCTAGTAACCTAAACAAAACAACAGCAATACATAGAACGATTAACCCTAAGGAGAAATAATCAAAGATCGCTTCATTATTCAATTCAAAGACGAAAAGACCAATCGAGAGTTTAGCTTAGTTATGAGCATCTGTGAGTCGATGCTTCTAATCATAGAAGACTCCAATAAGCCTGAAAACATGAGAAAGTAGTATTAGCTTGATTTAAAGACAAAACTATATGCTCTTCTTGATGCGGTCAAAGACAATGAAGAAGTAATTGTCTCAACTTAGTCACCTTTAAACGTGCAAAAGATAGCTAGTGCTCAAAGCATCAAAGACTTGTTATTCTAACTGCTCACAATGCCACCATCGAGGAAGATATTCTTCACTTTCGCTCAGGTCAATGAAGCAGTAAACAGATATTTGCAGAATATTTAACATATTTTAATTTATTCTGTGTGATTTTATTGCAGGATTTGATTTGGACAAAAAAAGAAAATGTTGAGTTGCTCAAGATGTGCTTGTAAATGAAAATCAACTCCAAGGATATGTCTAAAGATGGGTTATATTTCCTCGAACAACTTGGGAAAGGAGGACAAGGTGAAGTATGGTTGTATTATGACGCAAATCAAAAGAAAACCCTTGTTTTCAAGAAATATTTTAACGATGGCGATGATTGCTACACTAGTGAGAAGAAAGTATTGATGAGCTTAAAAGACAGCGATTTATGTCCTCCTCTTCTTCGATTCGACGATAATAACCTGGTATTGCTGTCGGAGAAAGGCGAACTATCCTTGAATAACTACGATGATTATTTGAAAAACGTTTAAAAAACAATGTACACAGAAAATGAGTTGCTGTATATTTTCCAATGGCTGGTATAGAGTGTCTAGGAGTTGTGGAGGAAGTATTCGATTTTTCATTGCGATATTAAGCCGGATAATATTGTGTTAGTACCCTCTTAGTTTTAGATGTTTTAGATACGATTAATTGATTTTGGTGGAGCTGTGAATTCTTGCGAAGATTATCCGGGGTGTTACACGCCGTTGTTTTCAGATTCTGCTGTGCTACAGTATTCCAGTGATTAACTAACCGAACCAGCTTGCATGCAATGCGAACTCTACTGTGTAGCTAGAACGTTGTGCAAGCTTGCTTTGAAAGATTGTCCAATTAAAGTTTTCAGTAAGAGAGACTTCTAAGAAAGTATAAATGCAATTGGTGAAGAATATAAAAATTTAAAGACTCTACTGATGAAGATCTTGACGAAGAAGTACAAGAATCCGGAGGAAATCCTAGAAGATCTTAAGAACTACTAATGCAGTTAAGGGATCAAAGATTCGTAAGGATGCGTTTAGAAAATATAAAATGAAAAGCTGTAAAAAGCGCAGAATAACATGGGAAAGGAACATCTACTCTAACAAATAGATTTCTATGAAGCTATGTATGCGTATTAGAAAGGGATTCAAACGATAAAGACACTGCTAACGAAATATACCGATTGGAAGAATGACGAGAAAAGAGATTTGCAGATGAAACAAACGAGATATGAGATGTACATCAGAGGTATTACAGATCTAGGAAATATTATCAAAGAAAACCCTGACTTAATGGGTGAGGGGAACAAATATTTCGAATTATTAAGTATGATCGCGAAAGGCAACGCAGATATTCCATCAGTTATCTAAAAAAGCTAAGAAATCCAGAAGACAATCACGCACGATGATAGCAATTAGAAGTTTCTCTTAAACGACATTGTTGCATCGCTATTGGAGAGCAACGCAGCTTTCGAAGAAGCAATCGAATATCGCATCACGAACATACATCTTGCAAGGCTGCTCACAGATAAGCAAATCTAGTTCTTTATTCCTGCGACTTAACTCGCAATGTGCTATGAGAATCTAGGTATTACCGAAGCAGCTTATGAAAACTACTAAGTTGCTCTTGAAAGTGCATAGAATTTACTGTCAAAAGACAATCCAAATCTCGCTATGGCGTATTAGAACATTTCGAATTTTCTGAATAACATAAGCTCTTTTGATTAAGCGGAGACATTCTAAAAGGAAAGCATAAAACTTCGAATCAAAGGTACTCCAGAATATGCTAATTCACTTTTGAAACTTGCTTCGATCAAGGAAAAAATGGGATTTTATAAAGAAGCTGCAGGGATATATTCTGAATCTGTATCGGAATTAAGGAAACTGCTTGGGAATGGTCATTAAGATGTAGGGTATGCACTGAACAATATGTCATTTTGCTTGCAGAAACTAGGAGATAACAAATAAGCGTTGAGTGTGTGTTTGGAGTCATTAGAGATTCTAACGCATCATTTAGGTAGCAAGTATAGTTTAATAGCTACATGCTTAGCGAATACGGGGGATTGTTACAGAGACCTTGGGTAGTTTAAGGAAGCATAAGAGTATATTGAGAAATCATTGAGATTAAGTGAAGAAATCAGTGGAAAGGATTCACTACTCGCGAGTAATAGTCTTGAGAAATTAGGGTTGCTTATGTATTAGCAATAAGATTATAATAAAGCAATAGAATATTTTGAAAAGGCTTTGAGGATTAGAAATGCGTTTTCAAAAACTAGCAGCAACAGTAGCATAATTAGAAAGGATTTAACGGAAGAACGCACAACGATAAATAGCAGTAATAGTAATCCACAGCAGTCTTCAGCTTAGGATTATTCGAAGAGCACATTATTGAATAATCTCGCACTTGCATATGAAGGATTGATGTAAGATGAAAAATCATTGGAATTGCAATTAGAGTCATTAGAAATAAAAAAGAATATATTTAAGCAGCCAAATCATCCATCGATTGGTATTTCTCTAGGGAATATTGGGATGACTAATGCGAAACTTGCAAGATATTAGGAAAGTATTGAATATTTGAAAAAATCTATTGATATTCTTAGAAAAGATAATACAAATGGAGAAGCTCTTAGCACGTATGAGAAGTAGCTAGGGAAATCACAAGCAGCTTTAGATAAACAATCAAAAAAGTTGATGTCATGAGCTTGTGACTAAGATGGAAAGGATGATGAAGGGAATTTAAATGTAAATTTGGAGAATATAAATTATTGTTTGTGTCATTGTAGATTTCTGATAGAACAGAATCTTTGAGGCAGAAATCCTTTAGAAATATGATTGTTTTTTTTGAAAGCACAGCGAATTAAATTGAAATAAATGGGTTGTTTCATTTAAAAAAAATTAAAAAAAGTTAATTAATAATATTTTCAACTTTATTTATGAATGAATAACAGTTGATTTAAGTAATATTTCGATCAAACTTATTCTTATTAAGTAATAAAGAAATAAAATACTAAGCAAATTAAAGGGTTAAAAAAACAAGTAAACTATTTACAAAACAACACAACAAAGATCTTCAAGAAATGTCTGATCAAATTACAAGTTATGATTCTGCTCAGGGACAGGGCTAGCCATCTGCTTAAAAACTTTGTCCTCGCCATGGAAATAAGGAATGTATCTATCTTTCCACTGACCCTGCTCGCACAGATGATTTCATTTTCAAATGCGAATTCTGCGTTGTTGAACAAACCTTACAGTCGAAGTACCTTCTTCCCATTTCCCAGCTCGCAACTAGCAATCTTAAGACCGTGTTCTGGCACTGGCCTCTACCCGATAACTCTGAGCTCCTTGAGAAGATCAGAGCGCTCTCGATAAGAGAAAAGCCTGATGCTGCTTACAAATAAAAAATAGATAGTTTCTTTAAGGAAATGAGAATCGAAATCATGGGAAGGATAGACGAAGTCCAAGCAGCAATGAATAGAAGAGCATAGACTCTCTGGGACTTCGATCACACCATTCTCGAGCAGTACAGCTAACTCAGTGAGAAGGAAGCACTAAAGACTGCAGTACTAGACAGTTCTGAGGAGCTATAACAACTCTCAACAAGGATTAGAAGAACTGTTACAGGAGTTCTATCCAACACTGAGGTAGCAGCATCCTTGTCTCGCAGTCTGGAATAACTGGCGTTGCAGGAAAGCGCAGTGGATTTCACAGGCCCTCTGACAATCAAGGAAGAAGTTATTGCAAGCATCTCAAGGATCTCGATGTTCTTGGTAGAGGATATGCAAGACCTGCAGATGCAGCCAGACCTTCTTCGGGAAATGGAAGCAGAAGCCGAAGGAAATCTCGATGTTGTCTTGAAGCTTGCATCCTGCAGATTCAATGATCTTTCAGAAGGGTTCAGAGAGAGAATGAGCAGTCAGCTGCAAAGGTTTCGCAGAGTCTTTGATAGAATCGAGTTGGGAGATGCAAGGGAGGAGGGTAAGAGAGTAGCAGAGTTCGACAGTCTTAGTGAGGAAGAAGTTGGAGAAGTGAAATCGTTCGCAGAGAGGATGATTGAGAGCAAAAAACTGAGAGAAAGAGGGAATAACGGAAACAAGCTGAAGGTGGAGGACTTAGTGAGACTACTGAGCAACAAAGCCAACCATGCTAGTGATGAAATGATAGCATAATGTAAAGCTCTACTGGAAGGAGTAGGCAGGTATGTCTCAACCTTTGAAGTGGAATCCATCCACAAAGAAGGGTTCGAGCAAGAGCAATTCGAAGGACTGGGGGATACAGAGATAAGAATAGCAGGAAAGGCTATCCAAGAAGTGAAAGAGCTCTTTGGATAAGGAGAAAGGGAAAGAGAAGCACTGCAAGAAGTAGTTCATGTTGGAAAACAGATCGCCATATCGATCGCTCAGCCTCAATAACAGAGGGCAAGGAGCATAAGGGCAGAGAAAGTAATTGAACTGGTGAAGAATGACACTAACTTCTGTAGCGAAGAGTACATCCACAGCTTGTAGGCAGCTCTCAAAGGAGTTAATCACTACTTAGAGTCCTTTTAACTTGCTGAAAGAGAGAACGATGGTTTGGAGAGGGAGTAACTGAGCAGCTTAGGAAAGCTAGGCAGCAAAATCAAGGACTTGAGTGCTAGATATGGTGCGAACTACAAAGGAAGATTGAGTCCAAATCAAGAAGAACAACCAAAGTCAGTGTCAGTCTCTGGATGGTTGAGTAAATACATTGGAGAAAATGGTGTGAAAGAACTGGATAGTTTGCTATGCAAATTGCCCATATTTGAGCTCACAGACTCAGAGTGGATACAACATACTTGCATTCATTGGAAATGGATGAAGACTGGGTATAATGATAGTAATAGTTTATAATTGCAAAATGAAGAGAATGGTGTGCGAGTAATACAGACAAAGAAGTGCGGCAGTTAAGCTGTAACAGAGAGCACACTTGACAACAGTTTGGTGTATTCTGTCAAATGCACTTTTAATAAACCTTTGAATGGAATACATACTGTGAGGATAGGCCTGATTCCTGAAGATCAAATCAATGGTAATTACTTTGGTGGTGCCCCTAAGGCTTTCTATTCTGATCCACCATATGGTCCTAGTCAAATAATAAAAGGATAACTGCTGAATTCTGCTGCTCTGAATACTACACTGACTACTGTTCTGTTCAGGTTCTGCATCTAAACACAGACCTTCCTGCAATCTGACCCAACACTCCAAAACATCAGTATTCTCGACAAAAATGTCATCAATCCAAACACCAAATACAGATTTGGGATCTTACTCAGTACTATTGGAAATGACTTTAACTGTTTATTCTCTGATGTAATGACCTCCATCGATTAAGCTAGCGTGGATAAGTTCTGAGAAGCCCTAAATATTTCAAATGAAGCTAGTTATTTAGTTTCTAAAGAAAAAGAACTTTCTTTTTGATAACCATTGTCTTTTCATGAAATTAAAAAACAAGTTAATATCTTCTAGTATTGTTTTATTTTAAACACTCTCTCCCTCTCAGTTTGTTGAATCATATCTTCATCAACAATTAAATCCACATCAAATATCAATATTATCTTATTTAATTAACACAAAGTATAATCAAACACTGGTATTCATTCATTACTTTTAACAATTCAAATAATATTATTTCAGATTTGTTCCATTTCAGCTATTTTTAGTTAATGCAACAGAAACTATTGGTTATTAGCTCTCCTAAGCTATCCAAATACTCAACCAAATCAATTAAACATTATTAAATACATCCTTTATCTTCTTGAGTAGAGTAACAACGAATAAAAAACACCAAATTACTGCAGATATGTAGATGGCAAAGAAATCAATACAAACACTAAACTATTGGAGAATCTTAACACTTTATTCAAATCAACATAACATCTTATCTCTCTGCAACTGTACCCAACATTAATAGATGTAAACAAACACTCAAACAAAAATAACAATAAATCACACAAACAACAAACAACAAACATCAAAATGATTTTATAATTCAATCTATGCAATAATAATAAATCAAATTATTTTCCTTATTTCTCTCATCGAAATTCCATAATATTCGTACATTTAACTCCAATGATTCCTTTCATTTCCAGCCTCATCAATCTGTATATATTCTGACTAACTTATTCTCTTCCCAATATCCTTTAATGATTCTTTTTTCGATTGCTTTATAAACAAACGAATCTCCTACTAATTTGTTATTCTCAAAATCTCCATAGATAATATCTCCATTCGACAAATACAATCTTCCCTTGCCTTCTCTGTTATCATCAAAGAACTCTCCCTCGTATCGTATCCATTTGCCACCAATACCATCTAGATCTTGATAATAAACGTGATCATCTTCAGCAAGAGAATAATCAACAGTTTCATTGAGATGATATCCAAATCCTTCGAATCGACTTCGCACGAATTACCCTTAATAAGCCAGCTGTCCATTAGGGTAGTAGAACATCCTACACAAAGGAATAATTCAAAATAAATATTTTAAACTCTAAAATAGCAATCAAGAAGAGTAATTGTTTAATTTCAAAATATCTTTTGTTGTTATTGTCTTTTTGTATGTTGATTGTTACCCTCTTCCGCACATTTTATCTTATTCCCATTGACCATTATATAATGCTTTGTTAGGGAATGTGAATACTCCATGGCCTTGACGGAATTTATTCACTTTATTTCCATGATACACTGATCCATTCGAATATGTCTCTTGAACATTGTAATTTGTGTTTGCAGGTCCAGCAAATGATGTTTCCGCTTCTTTCTCTTGTCCTTTCTTAGGTCGAGGCGCTTCTGGAGTCTTTTCACCTCGCTATAATAAGGTTTCTTCCTATTCTTCTTCCTCTTCCTCTTGAAGCTCTCCTAACCTTGAGAATTCATATGATGATTTTCTCCTTAGATTGATTGGTTAAGCTTTCTGTTAATCTTTTGTGAGTTTCAAATTATCATTTAAAGGAATGATTTCTGTGATTCTATTAATAGGTGCTGACACAGAGCGTGGATGCTTAGCAGCAGGCACAGCTTTATCAATAGGTTATTATTTTATATTTGCATTATTGTTCTCTTCTGCGTTTGGATCGAAATCTGGATCACATTAAATCTAATGCAGCCTGATAATCCTGGATTTCCTTCTTGGAAGTAATCGCTCACAGAATGGCTCAAAAGGATTAGGTATTTCAGTGCCATATCTGTAATTATTATCAAACATTCTGTCTATGCATTGTTCAGACAATGAAGCTGAACAGCAGCTCTAATCGGCACCCATTCAAATTCCTAATAGCTTTGAGTCTATATCTGTCTATCTGAGTGTGAGTCTGACTTTTTTACCTATTTTTTAAGGAAGATTCCTCTTTTTTTTGATTATTTTGCTTTTCTTTTAAAATTTGTTGATAACTCTTGAAATACTGTGGATTTTTTTGTTATTTTCAAATCACTCATCCCCCGTGTTTTTCCTTGCTTTGAATCTTGGGTCTACTTGCAAACACTTTTGGATCTAACAAATTAAATTCTTCTGAATCTTCTGCATTATATTAATCCTACAAAATACATACTTCAGATATATTGTTGTCACTGGCGATTAGCTTCATTAATTCTGCACACACACCAACTACAAACAATCGTGGATGAAAGAAATAAAAAGGAGATGATAAATCACAGCAAAATACTAGAACAGTTCTATTTTAAGAAAAAAGCAAAAGAAATATCACATTGATTTTTTAAATAATCACCCTATTACTATCATTTTCATTTTTATTCAGATCTATTCAATGATATTCTCTTAGTTCTTCCTTCTTGCTTAATATCCCCTTTGCGTACCTTCAACCATAGTTTATCCAATATTGCTATTGCTAATATTTCTCTTTGTAAAAACACCATTAATCCCTCCTCTATTTTCGCTACTTAGAATTGACAATCTCGGTGAGCTCAATCTACTTGAGAATTACGATGGAACAGTTGTGTCATCTTCTTTGTTGATATTTCTCAATGAATTTCTATTTCCATGAGAGAACTGCAATCCATTGAGTTCTTCTATTTATTTGCTTAAATTATTATTATTACTGTTGTTATCATTAATATTGCTAAAACTACCATTCCCATTGCTATTACTGCTCTAAACATGCTAACTAAAGCTAACTACTCTCTTCTATGTAGGCATATTCGAATTTGAATTAGATGTATTACGAGAACTACTACTGTTATTATTATTATTATTTCCTTGATTTTATCTGTTCGATGGGTTGTTATTTTATCTATTCCACAACCTCTCTTTTTATTAGCTAATCGACTATGAAAATATCGAAAATGCATCTCGATTATCATACATTCTCGAAGTAGCATTCCCACTAAATGTCTCAAAGTTCCCCTGCTAATGCTTACTAATGTCAAGTTATTTCAAACTGTTATTATCATATCCCGATGGTTTTCTAATTCCAAGTAGAATCTAATGTTATTTTATCGGTTTAAGTATATTCTCATTCAGCAATTGCATATTCAATTACTTATTCTACGCTGGCTACGGTGACATTGCTTTCTTTCTCGCAGCTTATTACGCATTAATCGCAGCAGAAAACACAAATGTCTTATTCGCTGCAAATATTTATTCTTATTTCTATTATCTCCTCTCGAATTCAACTAAACAACGAGTACCTTCTTCTTAACCAAACAACGAACAAAGGATTTCCTTAGAATTAATCACTTCTTTTTAACTTCGAGCATAAAGATAATCAACTTGAGTTTACTTCAGTATTCTTATCTCTTCTTCTTTCTTTCTTAAATCCATTTCTAATAAGGATACCTCAGAAAGCTATTTCTCAATATCTTCACTGCTTTAATGAACATACTACTGCTACTACGCCTACTTTGGATTTCTTTTCGATTAAAACCATCCTTCCTGCTGCTAATTCGATGACAACTAAGACACAGTTGACCTCGGTGTTGTCAACTAAGATGCAGGTAGACTCTTATTCTATTTATTCAATGTATTCGCCGAATTCAACAAACTATTCTTACTATTCCCCTCTTTGCTATCTCTTCCTATAATCTTATTCGCTAAATCATCAAAATTCCAATTACCCCCCTCAGCATGTCTATGAACCGCTTTGAGTTTCTATCTTTTCTCATTCGCTTCTTGTTCTAACTTCGCCCATGACATCAAGAAGTTAATGGACTATTCATCTAAATAATCCGGGAATATATTGTAACTTATGTCTTCTTTGATCAGTAATAGCTTTAAAATTATATTCACAAGACTCTTTCGCTGATTCTACTTTAACTCTGTGATGTAATGCTACTTTAATAAATGCTTCAATGTAGCTTTCTATTCCTTAGCAGCTTGATACTCCCGCAACGTGTAATCGACTTCTTTATTCAGTTTATCTGATTCTTCATCTATTTTTTAGAAAAATACAAAAATATCAACATAATTATCTAAAAACTTCAATCAATTCCTACTCAATATCCCCCTCCCTTGTAAGTCAAACTTACTTAATTAATATATAATCTATCTAAAATGATTGAGCGCCTCTTCTTTGCTTTCCCTAGCATGTGCGATCTAATCACCATACGGATTAACTTCCTTCACTTACGAAACAAAGAATGCACTATTATTATTCTTTTTCCTATTTTCTTAAGCCTTAGTAGCAGTCTGCATACTTTCTAATTCAAGCTAATAAATATATCTATCACACTCCGTGCACGCAGCTTTCAACTCCATTTCATTTTATTTCGTTTTCCCTGATATCTCACTGATCCCTTATCTCAGTAAACTCAATGTATTCTTGAACGCATCGCAGTTATCTTATATTTGTTTATACTTCGAAATCATTGCTTTTTCTTATTCATCGAGATACGTTGTCTTCAGTGAAAGACTCTTTTATTCTTCTTCTAATCTACAATTCTTTTAAAGTAATTTATTCTCAAACAGTTCATTGTATAACTATTCATATGCAATAGCTGAATAATTAGAGTTATGTGGGTCTTAAAGGTTTGTTGTAGTACTCGATGGTTTTTCATGGGTATTTGCTAGATACTGCAAGCTTTTAAAGCGATTTAACGTATCTGATTTAAATAATGCACTTTAACTTTATACAATGTCAAAATATTCCCTTTTAGTAGTTGGTTTTAATGTATCTATTTGTTTTTGTAATTTCTTCTTGAAGATCTAGTTGATTATCAAGTTGTTTTACTCAGCTTGCAGTTAACTGTCAGTCTTCGTAATAACTAAGTTTGTCTTTTCGTCGATGAAATAACGAGAAACAAAACGAGTTTTGGAGTTAATTGCTTTTTTCTTCTTTAAATGGAGAGTTGTTAGCGTTACAGGTGCAGCTGGGATGAGAACGACTGATTTAGGGAACTAATTTTCTTCTTTTAGGGGTTTAAAGCTACTCGAAGGGTTCTTCACAGCACTTAAAGAATGTTTAATACTGCAGTTACTGTTTCTTTTTTAACTTTATGTGCGTTCTTAGTCGTTTTATTCAACTTCTTCGTTATCCCTTTCAGAATTACCCTATCCATATTCGATTGAATCCTAATCTTCCTCTTGTTCTCCTCCTTATTCTTCTTCTTCTTTATTGTAACCCCAATTCTTCTTCTTCCGTTTGTCTTTATTATATTTCATTTTTTCATCGTCTTCATCTTCTAGTATTGAGTTAATAATATGCGTGTTAAGCTCAGGAGAACCAAATACATGAGCACCAATTAATTAATTGATCTCTTAAATCCGCTATTCACCTTCTTTGACTAATATTGTACCCAACATTCCTTCGTTTCTCTTCCGTTATCTTAATTCACTCTACCATTGCTCTAACCCCCCTAGCACTCGTTTGTACGTTAGTTTCTCTTGCATTTCGTTCTTGATGGTTCTTCGCTATTCGATTAGACTATCTTCTTCCTCTGCTTCGATGACTTGTCTCATTCCATTGTGGAACTCATTCTTGGAATCATCGGGATGAGATAAATTCAAATCTTGAGTGACACGTAGATTATTCACATCTTTCCAATCTTTCGCTTTGCTGTTTTTAAAATCGTCTTCACTCATCCATAAAGTAGCATCTTCGAATCGCACGCGTTCTCCGTTGCGTTTTTTAGATGAGATGTCTTCTCCTTTTGTTTTTTCTTAATCTTTCTGTAGATCGATTGATGGTGGTTTTGCATCAATGTTTAGCTAGGATTCTTTCCTTGGAACTTCAGTATTTCCAGATTGTTACACTATGGGTGTGATACTTTACTTTCTATCTGGAGTTAGTATGCTGTTATTGGTTATTAGTCGACTTAATTGCCTATCTTTAGGAGTTTTGTTATCTTTTGGAGTCTTTTCCTTAGTAGATTTGTCATTGCCTTCTTGAGATGGACTCTATTAAGACTACTCCGATTCTTTTAAGGGTTCCTAATTTTAGAATGATTCTGAGTTCTTCGATAAGTCAGCCATATCGATAGTTAATTCTTTGTATCGATTAATAGAAACAGATTGGATTAGGTTCTTCAGAATGCCTCTAAATTAATTTATAAGCTCTCTAAACCACTCACTACTCACTTCTGCTGTCTTCTTCTTTTTCACAGAATCTTAATATTTCAATAGGAAAACATAATCTTCTCTCTCATATTAATATTATTATTTGCCTAAATCCTCTCAGTTTCCAGTAACAGCATTTACAATGTGGAAATACTCATTCGTAATAAAAGATAAGATTGCTCAAAGTTAGCTGCCTATAGCTAGATTATTAGTAGTTATTTAATTTACTGAATTGCACGAATCAATGTTGTCTACAAAAAAACAACTTTCAATATGTAATAATAATTGAAATGTTTCTACATTGGATCTTTATTTGTTCAAAAAGAAAATTACTACATTTATTTTTAAAACTTTCATTTACTTTTGTGATGAAAAAACTACAAACATCATATCATTACCTGCTTTCTTGTTCTGAAACATTGAATCCTGATTAACTTAAAAGATTGCTCATAATTTGAAACTTTTTATTATTGTTATCAAATTAGAAGAAAACACAACTATTTTTACAATAAAACTGCTCTTGTCCCAACTACAAATAAAATAAAACAAAAGCATGCCTCCTAAAGCCAAACCTAAGAAACTCACAAGAAAAGAACTTGTAAGCTCAATTGAATCTAACTTCTCCTAGGGTGTTCCATAATTAAGAATGTCTGTTTATTTAGCAAGCGTTAGCAGAAGAGTAGCGCAAAAAAGATGAAGAAGAACGCAAAAAACGTGAGGAAGAAGAAGCAATATAGAAAAAGATTCTAGATGAACAACGTCGCAAGGAAGAAGAGCGATTAGCCGCAGAAGAGAAAGCTCGTCTGAGAGAAGAAGAGTAAGAACTTGAAAGCTGGAGAAACTAAATCATCAAAGAAAGGTAAATACAGTTTTATTTACAAATTTATTTTAGGAATGTCTTAGGATGCAAATATCATTTGATTGTTCATAAGAGTTATTTTCACTTTACGATCAACTTGCTTTTTGTTTAAAAATAGAGACGAGCAGACTAGAGATGTGCGCAACAAATCAGAATGGAATAAATACATGAAATGCAGCTCAAAACCAGATGCAGCGAAAGAAAGTGAATTATCCACTTTTATCACGCAATATGAAGAATCCCCTAGAGTCACTGATCTCAAAATCGAAGAAGGCTTGCAACAAATCTAAACAGCTGAATCCATTGTAGAAGATATCATAGCTTTCCAGTAGCGAGCAAGTGCCGAAGGAAGAGTCTAAGACAGTTAAAGACTACTGAAACAAATTCTAGCGATCAGAGCGATTAACGATCGAAAAATCGAAGAACTTACATCTCATCTTTGCATCTTTGCTGAGTTCTTATACGAGCAAAAGCTTGAAGATGTCTCGAAGAAACTTTAATCAGAAGCATAACCAAAGACTGTGAAGACTAACGATGACAAATAAAAAACGGAAATATACAAAATATATCCACCATTACCTGATATTCGGTAAGTTAGAAATTCAATAATTGATCAACAAATTAAAACTTACATTTTTGCTTTAGCTACGGTGTTTGGATTAACCCACACAGCAAATCCTCTTACAGACATAAGCCAATTGATTTTGGTGTCATTGGTATCTAATGCGAAGTAAGATTCATTTTGTATCAAATCGTTTCCTTATCTTTAACCTTTCATATCATTTTTTCTCCTATTAGGTACCTCGTAACTACATGTCTCAAGCGATCATAATGAAATCTCTATGGACGAGTTATGACAGTCTTACATCTCCTGAATACAAATAAGTCTCCAAAGACATTGTTATGGGTGGAGTGCTTAATGTGGAATGTTTAGAGTACCTTCCTGCAAAGCTAGCTACTTCAAATTGGACTTTGAAATTCCATTACGATGTGTAGGAATCTATTAGAAGATTACAATATCCGAGTTAAGATAGCAATGCTTAGACTCATTAGAATATCACTCCTGTTAAACTAACTTACACTCTCCCTTCTTATCTACTCATCTTCCCGAATGATGACTATAAAGTTGTAGCGTTCGATAATCAAACGAATAAATGGAATCCTGAATTCATCGATGATGTAAAACAGACAAAATACATAATTATTTTCATTATTTTGAAGAATAATAAAAGGAATTCTTAAGGTTAATTTTGATATTTCTAGGTGAAATACGAAGCAGAGAAGCGTATTTTGACATTTAGTGCTTATAGATTAGCTCCATTTGCATATGTCTAAGAGAAATGCACTGATTATCCTTATGTTTCATGGAAGATTCGTTGTGTGAAATCGGATACAGCATACATTGACATTTAAGGAAAGCGTGACACCTTCAAATTCGAAATAACTCCTGGTTATGTTACCCTCCGCAACAGAACAGAACCAGAATTGCAGCATCTAGTTAACAAAAAGATGCACACTGGTTTGTTGCTTTCATAGATGAGCAAATCAGGAATTCATTTGCAGCCTCAGGAGGACGATGCAGCAGAGGAAAACATTGTCAAGAAGAATTCATAATCGGAGTCTACAGCGATTTAAGAGTTAGTCCTTGGTGTCAGGAGTTTCTTTATCAAATCAAGTAGGTTCAGTGGACAGATAAACAAGGATAAGATTCTCGTTCGCATTAAGGAGAACTTAGAATACGATGAAGAATTCTTCGAAGATCAAGAAAAAGACTGGAAATGCGTTTGCTTCCAACCAGGGAAATGTTCAGTGATAAAGAGTCGTGATTCTTAGCAAACTTGCAATGAGAATATGCTAGAAGAGACTGTCACTCATTCGACACTGGAATATCTTCTCAGTAAACACGAGTTAAGCTCAACAGAAGCACTGGCTCGTATGAGAGATCTAAAGCAAATTCTCTTCATGGATACATTATCTAGGTTCTTGACATTGACCAAGCTATTATCGTTTACTTCGGGTATTCAACCAGAGGATTAACCAAAGAAAATCAGGCAAAAACAAGAAAGACCAGTTATCAGCAACAACTCAACTTTAGGAACTTCCAGTTTGCTTATGAACAGTACGCAATTTTAACAACAATAACAACCTGCAGGATCAACAATTTAACCTGCAACAGGTGGAGTAGTTCCTCCAACAGAAGAATAGAAAAAAGATGAAACGAAAAAAGAAGATCCTCTTCCTCCTTCTGCTGCTGGTTTACAGTAATCAGTCTCCAAGGAAGATAACTCAGTCAATCCTCCTTAAGCTGAAGAAAAGAAAGAAGATGCACCAGCAAGTTGAATTATGCATTTTTTGGAAACAAATGAATGATAATTGTTTTCATGTAGTTGTCTGTTGTGTGAGAGATTAAAATAGAAAATTGAACATCTTCAAAGAGTTCTTATTTGACATGCAGTATTAGCGTTTGGATTGATTATTCAAAGAAATTTTGGAAAAGTAACTAATAATTAATTATATAAAACAATTCCTATGTTTTTATTAATATTGGTGGTGATGTTATTCTAATATTATTTCTTTTGAAGTGCCGATCAGAAGTTTATCTGCATGATTTCGCAAGATTTGAGTTATTTCACATTCAGTGGAGGTGGTGTATCTGCCGAATCAAATTAAAGATATCGTCTTGATGTTTTAATAACTCTCTTCATTGCTTCCTTTTACTGAATTGCCACCCAGTAGTTTTCTCTTGAACAAATTGAGAAGGAATCACCGAATATGTAAGCAACTCTGTTATCAGGGAATATCTCTCTCAAAGGATATCGATCTTTCTTTTCTTATTATTGCGGAGATTCCTGTGATTATTATGCTGGATGTTGTATCTACGATACTGATTGTTGTTTCGCAGATTTAATTGGATTGTTTTGGATCCCTTATTGAAGTGCTACTGTATCTGATAATTCAGTAGTTTCAGTGAAATATTTCTTGAGAAATTGCATGAAACTATTTTCGATATGATTCACGTACGGTGTGAATGGAACATTAAGTTTAAATTTACTGATTCGTTATTCGTTTATATTATTCCCTTCTTCTTCACTCTCAAAGTTCGTGTCTTCATCGGCTCCACTATCGCTGTTTACAGAATTATCTACAATGCCAATTTTAAAAAAGATTGTCAAGTCAAGAAAAAAGCAACAACAAAAAATGAGTTTATCTTTTAAAGTAGAATATTTCAGTGATATAATAAATATCTGCCATACGAAACAAGTCTTCGTCTTTGATGTTGTTCATATCATCGTCTTCAACCATTTGTGCTTGATGATATTTTCTTTATTTCGCCTATTTTTATTCAGGAGAATAAAAAGTTTATGGTTCCACGTAATCTTCATCATTCTCCTCAATTCGAATCAAACTTTTAATAATTTTCTCTTCATTAAGAATATCATGACTCTCAGTCTTAAGAGTTGACAGCTAGTGAACTTATCGATTTATCAAATTATCTCGTTTATGTATCTCAAAATCAATGTCTTCATCTTTGATTTAAGCTAAATCTGAGTCTACTGCTCTTACGTATTCCATGAAACTCTAAGTTATATCTTTGTTTTTCTTAGCAAATTAGCCATATTCATTCTCATAATCTGGAGAGTACTCTGAACCTTCTTCGTCGTCGTCATCGTCTTAATTATGTTTGTCTTCATTTAAACCAGTATCTTCATCTTTACCTTAATTATCTTCATCGTCTTCCTCGTTAGATTCATCAATCTGCGGGCTATTCTCCACTTATTAACTTCTTGGAGCAAATGATTCTTCTCTTTCACTAATACTCCCTCTCTATCGACTGCTTTATTTCAAAGCCTTTACAATATCCCTTTAACTTTCATTCCCGAACTTCATTTTAGATGAGTCTCTCTTTTTAATGAATTACCAAGTAAAACAATGTAAATTTCACAGATTATCTATCATAGCATAACTTGAATAAATATCCATTGAAATTATTTCTTTGTTTCCTCCAACAAATAACAAAATATTGTCTTTAAATTTTTACTCTAATTGTAAGTAACGACTGACTTGTTTGAGAATTTAAATCCTTAGAAAAACTTGAGAACTCAGCGATTAGTATTTAAGGCATCTTATTATTTTCGTTGTAAGGGTTATTAGGAGAAGCTGAGAACTACTCAGACTTCAAATAATCTCGGCTTTTCGAATCTCCAAAATCCTGCACTTGAAATAACAAATATGGATAAAGACATTCTTAACTTAATCAAGGCTCTTTTTTTCATTGTGAACAAACAAATTAACTTCCTTGTTACAAGCTGTCTATGATCTGAGACTATTTGTAATGCTGTTGCTGAAACTGTCAGGAAAATCGAACAAACCATCGTCAGTTTGTTCGGTGTTCATTTGAGAAGCTTGCGTTGAAAATGTCTTTGCTGGATTTATTGCCAAGAAAATAAAAAATGATCATAAAAATAATCAAACAATTTTAATAAAATGAGTGCATTAGTTGCTAATAGATTACTTATGTTCGATTATGATGCTGCTCCTCCACTTTAAACCTTTTTCTTATTCGCCTTGATTGTGTGTTCTTGAAAATTCTCAAAGAACTTTTCTTCAAAAGATGGACCATCTTGTCTGATGTACTTTTTATCATATTCTTAGTTGATGGCTTTGGTAAAATTAATCTCGAATCGTTGTTTCTCTTCTTTGAGTGATTCGTTAGCTTCTTTAGCTTAGGCTTCTAGGTATTGATCTAACCCTTTTATTTACAGCTCATTTGAATGCAAGATATCCAGAATTAACCTGGACTCGCCAGATCTCTCACCAATTTTTTATTCAATCTCCTGCATGGTTGAAGTAGCAAACAGAAGGGAGAAATAGTTTAGTTTTGTAAACAGATTGTTCTCGTCGGATTAGTAAGGTGAATATTATTTATTGCATCCTTAAGCAATTTCAAACTCTTCGTGCATGAATTCCATTAGGAGTTTCAAAGTATTAATATTTGCATGTATGCCATGTTATGTGGATTCCAGTGACTTTTTTCTCTTATTTGCTTCCTGTCAAGAAAAATATAAAGCAATTATTATTTTTTCAAAGTAAAAATTAAATAGTTTCTATTTCAAATATCTAATTGTAATTGAAGTTGTGTTGGTGGATATTAAAATAGATAAAGAAAATAATATTTTGTAAAAGCCAATTTTATTTCGGATTATTTTGCGACTTCTAAGAAAATATGCAAAAAAGAATTAGTTTTTAGAAAGAGTGAATTTCACCAAATTCACTGAAACATCAGTGGAAAATCAACAATTCACTTTTTATTGAAGAATTCTTTGATTCTTGATTGCTAGGATTAATTTAGAATTACTTGGATAATTAGGATTTTAAATCCCAAGAACAAAGTAAGCGATTGACTGAGACAAAATGAGTGGAAACAAAAATAGCTAATTAAGTAATTATTTGAAGCGGTACATTTTAAAATAATAATTGACCATCCCTTCTCCTCTCCCTATTATTCCCATCCAAACCAAAAATAATTAACTTTTTTTGTTCATAAACAAGAATCTGATTTTATCCAATTGGAAAATGCAATTTGGGGATATCTAATGACAGCATTACATAATTTGGTTACTTCTTAAAAATGATCAAATAAAATGGGGTTTAATTGAATGGATCTTAATTAATCTTCCTGATAAACAAATAAATTCAATTTTCAATTTATTCACAGAATGGGGAAACTAATTTATTAATATATTCAAAAAATTGAGGTAACTATGAATATGTTATTCTTAATCCGTAAAAGGATGACCTCATTATATTGTTAATCTTTAGGACAATTAATAGTATTATTTAATGGGTATTATCAATTTGATTAGCTATTTAGTTTTGAAAATAGTGGTCTGAAAAGTGAAATTGAAAAAAAATACGAATTTTTCAATACTTGATGAGTAACTGATTGCTTAACTACCTCGAGAAAAAGAGGGAAAGCAGAGGGTACATAAAAAAAAGACAATATATTACCTCTGGATCTTTGAAAAGGGAGAAATGAAAGGCTTCAAGAAACTTTACTAATCTCAAAAAGAATCCTAAGATTCT
>Ga0302271_10000292_pt1 | contig 47140 bp, 54 predicted proteins | sample III_Bog_N1_1_FD_198767 | JGI IMG/M metagenome (GOLD analysis project Ga0302271, IMG submission 198767) | Peat permafrost microbial communities from Stordalen Mire near Abisko, Sweden - III_Bog_N1_1 | ecosystem: Environmental > Terrestrial > Soil > Wetlands > Peat | place: Sweden: Abisko...
GCCACCAGCGTCCAATATCCGCTTTTTCGCATCGTTTGACCTCGATGCTATGCCAGATCATCCCGGCAATATCCTCTCCCCCGTCGGCATATTGAGCGGTATTCCTCCGCAAGGTAGGAGCTACATAACCAAATTCTTCAAAAATCTCGTCAATAATCGGCTGAAACAAATCGATTACCTCGTATTCCCCCGATTTGCCTTTAGTTCGTGCATTCAATGCCATATTATCCTCCATCCATTTCCTGTGATTTGATCCTCGCCAGCTTCTCTATCTCCTGCCTTCCCCTCGGGGCTTTCCGCCCTCCCTCTCCCATCCTAGCCCTATCCCACCGCCTCTCAAGCCATCCCTCGCCGCTGCTCTCGCCTCTCCATCCCTCGCCTTTTCCTTCCCCTCATTTCTTGCATTTGTATTCCTGCAATATACCGCTAATGATTTCCAATTGCATTCCTTTTCATGTTATTTACTAATCACTATAGCTAATCACTATAGCCAACTGTCAAATGCAATAACCAAAGCCTCGGGATATTATTGATATAATAGCATCCTAAAACTCGTTTTTCCGGCTTCACGCTCCAGAAAGATAGATATATTATAAATATAATAATATAATGATATAGCTATCTCTCTTAGGGCTTGGGGGGGGGGGATTAAGAGATTTAAGCCTTATATCCTTATATTCTTAAATTTAGCGGCGCACTTCCAAATTTGCGGAATAACATATTCATATTAGCCATATATTTCCTCATATTCCAAAATTCCGGAAGCCTTATATATTATCATATCTCCTTATATCCTTATATTAGCGGCAACTAGAGTCCAGTTTTGGAGCGGATGCTTGGGCCTGGGGCCTTAGCAATTGGAGAGCGACGCGGAGCCTAGTCGCCAATTATTTTTGACTGATGTCAAAAATATCTTGCATCTTTGACCGCTAGTGGCTATATTTAGAGCATGAGCAAGGCAAATTCACCCAAGATTCACCCAAGACCGAAATTTTTTGTCAGGCTAGAAGATGCTATCTTCTGGTGGCTGGCTTGCAGATATGCTTCGCGTAGTGCCTTTTATCCGGCTTTCAGTGACATCTTTGCTGCTCATCAGAATCATGGCTGTACTTGTAAACTATGCAATGCCCATCGAAGTCGAGAAGCCAGAATGAAGGCTCAGTGATCGCTAGGTTGTATATTTAGAGCGGGAAGGCAATTCAACCGAAAGGAAAAAGATGAAAAAGAGCAAGTTGGTGAACAATCAGTGCAAGATTTACAAGGGAATATGGGAAGGGGAAAGGATTGTGGTGCGGTGCCACTGGGGCGATGAGTGCGGCAATGGCCACAACTCCCTCGGTATCACTGGATCAACCAAGGATATGGGTGGATGCCTTCACCGGGAGATCCTGGAAGCTGAAGGAATACCTGTGGAAATCAAGGATCTGGTGCCCTTCCATCTCTGCAACCCCGAAGGGCCGATGTACTATATCGAAAATACCATTTTTCATGTGCAGGAGGGCCATTTGAATTATGCGCGGGATACTGCGATTGCCAATTGGCCGGAGGGCCACCCGCTTTGGGTCTCGGATGCCGATTTGGGGAACGAAAAGGTTCTGGAAGCTCGTCGCCCTTTGCTGGTAGCAGAGCTTCGCAAGCGCTTGGAAGCGGCGGGGTTTGCATGGTAGCCCTGCTCGCCGCCCTTTGGGCCGGATGCCTCACGCCGGAGATGCAGGATTCCTCCTTGGCCATCGCCGATCGTGCTTTTGCCTCTGGTGATTCTACCACCGCTTGGAAGGCTTGGGACGCTGGCACCATGGATCGTTTTGCGTGCCAGTTGCCAGGAAGCGAATTTGAGAAAACCGCTAGAAAGGAGAGTGCAGAATGAAAAGCATACCAAAGGTCGGAGACATTGTAATCCCTCACGCTTTGAGCGTTTCAGGGAGCGAAAGTAGCAAGCGATGGATCGGAAAGAAGGGCAAAGTCGTTGCTTATCCTACTCCCGTGAGAGGGGTCCGGGTGGAATTCTTCATTCCACCAACCGAAATGGGCAATGTGGGAAACGATTTCGATCATATTCATTTCGTCTACTGGCCGAAAGATCTGGAGTTGGTGGCAAGGGATGGTGTCGCCGGGCTGTCTCATGAAAAGAGCCTGAACCAGTTGAAAAGCGAACTTAGAGACCTCCAAATGTCGACCGATTTGGCAAACTTGAAACTTCAAGCCCTTCGCGAACAGATAGCAGAGACCGCCGACCGGATACGCAAGCCGGGCGAGGTATGGCAGAATGAGGTTACCGGAGTGCGCTGGCTGGTGAGGGCGGCAACTCCGTTTGAGAGGCAGAAGGAAGGTGCCTCTTGGCGTCCTCTCGTTTGCCTGTCCGAAACGGGGAATTATCATGCTGGCAGTGAGCTAGATATTACCAATCTCACCGACGAGTATTTCCACGATCATTACAGGTATATCGGCAAGATCTACAATCTGAATGGGGATGTTGCCTAGCAATTATCAGAAGGTCTCCCTAACCCGCTAGAGTGATGCCAATTTTGACAAAAAAGCCCTCCAATCGGAGGGCTTTTTGCTTAGGTCAGGGCTTAGGGATAGCGAAGATACGGCCCGTAAATCCCAGTGAGGCACCCTGAGAGCGGGGAAGCTCTTGGAGCTCGCCGGAAGCCAAAAGGCTTTCCAAAGTCCGCTTCAAGGCAGTCGTGGCACCTTGCCGATCCCCCCGGAATGACGCGAGATTGGCCGTGCGCCGCTGAAAATAAAGGTAGGGGATCAAGCCCTTTTGCCGTAAGCCGGTGGGTAGGGCATAAGACTCTGAAAGCACCTTTTCATCGGTGGTAAAATAGCCATCAAGGGCGCGGCGAAGGTCTGCGATTTGCTTGGAGTCCCCTTGCCCGACATCACCGGAAGTGAATTTTGCTGACATGATATTTAGGTCCTTTTTAACTAGGTTTATAGCCCAAATGGCCTGTTCTTCTGATATGATAGGCTGGTGCGGGTTATCTGCTACCGCAAGCAAAGCGCCGAGTTTTAGCGCTTTCAAATGGGCGCGATTCCACAATTGGGCTTCGGTATCCATTTTGGCATTGTTTATCTTGGCGTCGGCTTCCTCGTTCAGGGCGTCTAAAAGGTTAGCCGCTTCCATACTTTGGGAGACGTTTACCACATCAAAACTATTTTGCAAACCGGTGGATGCCGCCACAAGCTCTATCAAGCGACGAGCTAGTTCTTCTGGCACTGCCTGATTGGGGGATTTGTTGGAGGGAGGACGTAGGCCGGAGTAATGGATTACCAGAAATCTCGGAATCAAGCCTTCCGAGATGTTCGATTGAGAAACCCCCTCATAAAAGGTTTCTGGCGTCGACTCTCCCAGGAGGGTAAGGCTAGGACTGTGGACAGCGGCTGTTGATTTATCCGAATCGGAATAGACTGAAGCACGCAAAGTTTGATTTGCGCCGCTCTTCCCGTAGACATCTAGTAAGACCTTTCGGAACATTCCAGATAAAACATTATGTTTATCGGTGATTGATTGGAGCACTAGTCCGAATTCACCTAGAATAGATACTACACAAGGCTTTTTCGCTAGGGTTTTCACAAGGGCTGGTCCGGACGCGAATGCAGCGGGGCCAATGAAATCGTCGATGATCGGTACAGTTTGGCGTACTTCTGCCAAGAGCTTGTCAATGCTACTTTGCATCCCCTCCTTGCCAGTTCCGGTCTTTGCCAAAAGTAAGATATATTGGTTTAGGCCCGCTCCGGAGATGTTGTAAGCGCGTCCTGTCAAACCCGCAAGCAAACCGATCGTAGCTGCTACTGAGATTTCTTGGACAGGGCGAATGGACACCGATAAGAAATAACGAGCGATTTCGCCCGCAAAGCCCGGTGGAAGGATAACTGCCCCTTCTTGTTTCTCCTTTGATTTCTTTGGTTTTTCCGGAGTTTTTGGAAGCTGAATTTTTGAAAAATCAATCGTTTCTTCCTTTTCCCCTCGGACTCTCCGCAAAGAGTAGTCGAGGTAGCGATCGTCTCGGATAGCCTTGTCGCGCTTCCCTAGGGGCGATGCGCGAAAGATGCGCCGTACTTGGGGATTGGAAGCACTATAGAACGCCAGAATGGAAAGCAATGCTAGGTCCGCTTCCGAGTGACTAGAATAGCCGGTCATATCCCCATTAGTGAGAGCTTCAAATTTGGCCCCATTTTCGGCACCAATGGCCATGTCAAATAGCTCGTCATCTGTAAGTAGTTCTTTTCCGCTTTCGTCTAACTCGGAAAGAACTGCCTCCGGCATTTCGGAGATAAGGGCGTCTATCATGGATTGGTTTTCCACAATAGGTTTATTCCAGATCGCGTTGCCGGTGAGGATCATGAATCTACCGGAATCGTAGATTTCGACACGACCCCGATGCCGCCCGCCGCCAGGGAGCTTCCCCCTGGCGATAATATGGTAGCCCCTCCCGCTTGTGGAGATCTCCGCATAGCTGGCAAAAGAGGTTACAATCTTTTTGTGCACTTCCTTTTCTTCGGGTGGACAAGGATCGTATTCCTTGTCATCCAAATCAATGACCACGAATGGATCAGTTTTAGCAAAGATAAACCCGAGAGGTTTACCCCATTTGGCAGCATCCTCGAAGGTACCCCATGTATTCGGGTCGTTGACCCTTGCCGCTTTGCCCGTTTTTGGATTGATGGGGCTACGATCCGAACCAGCGATGCACCATTGTGGCAGCACTTTTAGTTCAGGAGGGAGATTTTCAAACATGGCATCCTTTCTAGCTCCAAGAGCTTTCCTTCAATATAGGCAAAAATCTCTTGGTTTTCTCGCTATTTTTCATATCTTATATAAAGGCGAGCAATGAAGCCGCCAACTGAAAGGGAAAAGATGAAAGACTTGGGAACCAAATGGGAGAAAGGCGTTTTCAGCCTTGAAATCAGTCAGACGATCGAGTCCCGACTCGATGAATTGACCAATCCCCGTGATGCGGATGAAACCGCCGAATCAGAGTTTTTGGTCGGTCTCCCTTTCAAGGCGATTCGGGTCAAGCGTACTATTCGCTGCACCGAAGCCGGAACCTTCACGTTCATCGAACCGAATTACTCGGAGGTGGTAGCATGAGCGATGCAACCGATACCCCGATCAATCCAGAATTAGTCGAAGGGCGCGAAGCGGCTAAAACTCTTTCCCCGGCCTATTTGGGGTTGCTCGACGCATGGGAAAAATCTGCACAAAATTTGGCTATTGCAAAGAGCCAGGAAATTTCTCTCCGTAACGCGATCTATCAGTTTTCCTTCGAGAATCCGAAGGAAGGGACGAACTCCAAGCCGCTTCACCAAGGGTGGTTGCTGAAAGCAAAATTACCTATCGACCGGAAGGCGGACGAAGCGCAAATTTCATCGGTGCGCGAACTCCTTGCCGAAGTGGGCGGATCTTTGGACGCAGTGGTTCGATTCGAGCCCAAATTGAATGTCGCAGTTTACAAGGCCCTTCCGGAAAATCAACGGGAAATCGTTGATTTGATGGTTACGGCCAAGCCGGGAACTCCCCAGTTGGAAATCGTGCTTCCGAAGAAAGCGGCGAAGGTATGATGCCGCTAGTGCCTATCGCCGCTGGTTTGGCAGTAGCCAAAATTGTCACCAGCGTGCAAAAATCTGCCACTGCAACCAAAATTTCAGAACCTCTTTCCAAGGCACTGAATCTTGGAAAAATTTTGGACGTAAAAGCATGAACATAGAACCTATCAAAGGTGCGGTGATTCATTGCCATCACCAACCCGGAGACCCGGACTGTGACTGCTATCCGGAATGCCCGGAATGCGGTAACTCATACGATCCCGAAGAAGGGCACTTTTGCGGGGAAGACGACCCGTGCTACGAGTGCACATCCATGAGGTGTAACATTTGCGAGTATGGCGACTCGGAGGAAATCTGATGCGTCCAACCATCGGGATGACTGCGTATTCAGACAAATGCAGTGATACGATATCATTTTCACTCGAATTGATTGATTATCTTTGGGGAAGACGCCAGCAGACATCTAGAGATCCTGAATCAGGAGGTCAACTATTCGGGATTATCAATAACTATGGCATAATTGTTACGACTGCATCCGGCCCATATTCAAATGATATGAGGAGTTCAACGCGCTATCAATCCGATCCCCTTCAGGCTCAAAAAGAAATTGAGCAACAGGCAAAGCGTGGACAGCTATATCTCGGAGAGTGGCATACTCATTGTCAAAATCTACCTAATCCTTCACATTATGACATTACTGCAATGAAGGCATTAGTGGCATCATCTTCATTGAACTTGCGCCATGCAATTCTTCTAATAGTTGGAAATAACCATATTCCGAACAGCTTTTATATTGAATCATTCGGCAAAACCGATTCGATCAAGTGGAATATGATCGGATTAAGTCAAAATGAGACAAGCGCCAAGCGTAAAAACTTCACTGCGGAGGAAATAGGCAATGCCTGAATCTACTAAATTGGAGATCAAGTGCCCTTTGGATGCGATTTCGATACTGCTAGAGACCATCCAGGTGCTTAATGTTGCTGGAACTGCGTTTTTCAAAGTAGCCCCGATCGAGATCCGCAACAACCCCGATATGGTGAGAGCATTGGAGAATCACACTTCGGCTCTAAATCATGCATTGCAGGTGGCTGAATGGTACCGAGGGAATCTCAAAATACTGGAGAAACAGTTTGAATGACTGTTTCCTTGACTATTTTACCGCTTTCTTTCTGGTAGCGGCAATGGTCTATTTCGGGGTAAGGCTACTATAAAACCTAAATATGGCCATCTTTTTCAAAGAAAAAGGCTATATTCTAACTATCAAAAGAAAGGGATTTATGCTAACTTGGACTACGACCGATCAAGCAGCGGCTTCGCAGGGCATTGCTGCTTTGATCTATGGCGAGTCGTCGATGGGTAAAACCACTTTGGCCGCTACCCTCGACCCATCGAATACAGTCATCCTATCCGCCGAAGCGGGACTGCTTTCGCTGCGAAAGCACAAGATTACGGCGGTCGAAATTCACAACTTGGACGATCTCAACGAGGCGTTCGATTTGGTGTTCAGCGCTTCGATGGATTGGGTCAAGAATGTGGTTCTTGATTCTCTCACCGAGATCGCCGAACAGATCTTGGCGAATCGTAAAACGGTTCGTACCGATGCGCGGCAAGCATACGGGGATATGGGCGACGGAATGATCGCCATTGCCAAGAAGTTTCGTGATGCCCCCGGCAAAAATAAATTCCTTTTGTGCAAACAGGAATTTATCCAAGATGAAACTTCCAACCTCATGCTGAGTAGTCCGGCAATGCCAGGTAAAAAGGTTGGCCCACAGCTTCCTTATCTCTTCGACGAGGTGTTCAAAATTGGAATCGGAAAAGATCCGACCACCAAAGAGACCTTTCGTTATATCCAAACACAGCCCGATGTGAATACCAGAGCAAAAGATCGGTCGGGTGCTCTTGAGATGTACGAGCCTTTTGAACTCGACCCCGCTACCGGATTTCCGGTTCCTGGAACGGGACTTGCCAACATCATCGCGAAAATCACAATCAAGGAAGGTGCACAATGAGTCTTTTCCATTTTGACGCAACCCAGGTTCCGACTCTCGGGGATCGCACCCCGATCCCCGATGGAGACTACAATATCAAGGGAGTCGAGGTCGAGCGAAAGCCCACCAAGGACGATCCGCAATACAGCTTTTTGGCATTCGTGTTTGAGGTGATCGACGGCCCTCATGCAGGATACCGCATCTTCGAGAACATCAATCTTTGGAACAAGAATCCTACTGCGGTGGATATTGCCGCTAAGACTCTGTCTTCCATCTGCCACGCCACCGGAGTTCTTGTGGTGGAAGATCCGGCGCAGTTGCTGAATCGCCCGATGAAAGCCCATGTCAAGACCTCTCCAGCCAAGCCCCCCTACGATGCGTCGAACAAGATCACGAGCTATGGCACTTATGAGGGTCCGATCGGTGGCGCTGGGGTTGGTGCAACCGCTGCTCCCGCTCCCGCTCGCCCTGTGGCGGCCCCTGCCGCTCCCGCTCGCCCCGCTGCTCCGATGGCCCCTGCTCCGGCCCCTTCAATCCCCACCGCTCCCGCTGCTCCCATCCCGCCGCCCTTCGCGGCCTCGATGGCTCCTAGCGCTGCTCCGGCTATCCCCGATGCCATTCCGGTCGTTTCCGAAGACGAAACCCCGATTTGGGCACGCAGCAAGTGAGCGAAATCAGAAGGGCCAATCTTAGCGAGTTGATAGTCGCATTGATAGCGATCATCACCGCTTGGATCTGGCCTATTACCAAATACGAATCGCCGGCGACGGAATCCGCCCGCGAATCGCCGGCATCTGCGACGAGACCACCGATTATTGGGGTCGGTATGGGCGTTGCAACTGCTAGTTTGCGTTTGCACGTCGATGATTTGCCACTTGCCCCAGTTCTGGTTCTGGCAAGCTAGTAGCGAATTAAGATCTGGTTTCCCGGCTTCCACGAAAAGCCGGGTTTCGGGGACAAGGAATGGTATTGGTGGCTTTCTTCTCTTTCACCGCCAATACGAAAGGTTCGATACCTTTCTCCCCGTCTTATGATTTTAGCAACTAAAACCCTCGCTGCCATTAACTCCGGATTGGAACTAGACCAAGGTGCGAAATACCGAGGGCTGTTAAAAGACGCCATGTCGGATATCGGGGATGCCTTCGACTCTAAACCGGATCTCATGCCTAGATCGCATCTAGGAGCTTCGCTCATCGGAAAAGAGTGTGCCCGAGAACTTTGGTATTCTTTTCATTGGGCAGTTTATTCTAGGCATGAGGGGAGAATACTTCGGTTGTTTAATCGCGGGCATCTGGAAGAGGCTCGTTTTATTGCTCTAATGCGCACCGGTGGGATGTCCACATGGCATCAAGACAATGGCCATCAATTCCGTATCTCCGGAGTTGGGGGACATTTCGGCGGATCCTTAGACGGGGTAGGGGCCGGATGCCCAGATTTGCCCGTGGGGATCTACTGTCTTTTAGAGTTCAAGACCCATTCAAAAAAGAATTTCGATGCACTAGTAAAGACCGGGGTTGAGAAGGCGCAACCAAAACACATCATACAATGTAATCAATATATGGGCTATTACAAGCTACCTTGGACTTTGTACTGCGCCGTATGTAAAGATAACGACGCTTTGCATTTAGAGTTGATACCTTATGACCGGATGAACCGAGAAAGCTATTTCGAGCGGGCTGGTGCAATCATAGCGGCAAAAACACCCCCGCCCAAAATTAACCATTCGATCTCTTGGTTTGAATGTAAATTTTGCGATATGAAAGACCTGTGTTATGAGAAGCGGGGATGTGAACATAATTGTAGAACATGTGAAAATGCTACTCCTATAGCTACAGGCAAAGATGCGATTTGGCATTGCCAGCGTTTTAACCGCTCTTTGAGTAAAGCAGAGCAATTTGCCGGGTGCGAAAGCTGGAAAGTAATCGAAGGTATGCAATAATGCAACTGAGGGATTACCAGATCGAAGCGGTGGAATCGATCTATTATTACATGCGTCACAAGCATGGAAATCCTATTGTAGCTGCTCCTACGGGTACTGGCAAGAGTTTAATTATAGCGGGGTTTATTAAGCGAGTACATTTGGAGCACCCAGAAACCAAGATTCTAATGCTCACTCATGTACAAGAGCTTATTGAGCAGAACCTAAATAAACTAAAGGAGCTTTGGCCTTCCGCTCCGGTTGGGATATATTCCGCTGGACTTAACCAGAAAACTTTGGGGCTTCCGATCATATTTGGAGGTATTCAAAGTTTATACGGAAAAGGCGAGGAACTAGGCAAGGTTGATATTGTGGTAATTGATGAATGCCACATGGTTTCTCCGAGGCAAGAAACCACTTATATGAAACTGATAAATGATTTACTAATGATAAATCCTTTGCTGAAAGTTATAGGATTCACCGCTACTGCTTTTCGATTGGGCCTTGGGATGCTCACCCGAGGCGGTCTATTTGACGATATTTGCTGGAATGGATGTTCTAAAGACAAATTCAACTGGTTTATTGAAAACGGATACTTGAGCAGATTGGTCCCAAAATCCACCGAAACCATTTTAGATCTGCACGATGTGACTATTCGCCGGGGGGATTTTGTTGAAAAGGAATTGCAGCAAGCGGTAAACAAGCATTCGATCACGGTTGCAGCAATTGAAGAAACTTTAGAAGTTGCGGGAAATCGAAAGCATTGGCTTATTTTTTCGTCCGGACTAGACCATGCCAAGGCCATTGCCGAAGCATTGGAAGATTACGGGGTTTCGGCAACTTGGGTGAGCGGTGACCTAAAGAAGGATGTAAGAAAAGAGCGAATCGACGGTTTTAAGTCCGGCAAATATCAGGCCATGGTAAACTATGGGGTATTGACCACCGGATTTGATTTTAGCGGCATTGATCTAATAATCATGCTTCGGCCCACAATGAGTCCGGTGCTATGGGTACAGATGCTTGGAAGAGGGACTAGGATAGACCCTGAAAAAGAGAACTGCATGGTGCTTGACTTTGCCAGCAATACTGTGCGATTGGGGCCTATCAACGATCCGGTGATTCCAAGGAAACGAGGGGAAGGGGGTGTAGGAATCGCCCCGGTGAAGTTATGTCCTACTTGTGGCACCTATATTCATGCAAGTATTCGAGTATGTCCCGAATGCGGTTTTGAATTTCCTCCAAATCTCACTGATTGGAGAACTACTGCAAGTACCGCCGAATTGATAGCCTCGGTGGATGCGCCCTTAGTAGTAGATCATCCTGTGAATACAGTTACCTATTCGGTGCATCATAAAGAGGGCAAACCGCCTTCGATGAAAGTAACTTATATCTGTGGCTATCGCAGATTCGACGAATATATTTGCTTTGAGCATGGTGGTTTTCCAACAATGAAGGCCAAAGCATGGTGGAGATCCAGAATTCCCACAGGCATTATTCCTCCAACTACTGAGATCGCTTTGCTGGCGTCAAAGTTTTTGCCAGCACCAAAAGCTATTAGGGTATGGGAAAAGAAAAAGAATCCGGAGGTGAGAGGATATGTCTTCTAAAGAACGCGAACTGGAAATTTCTATTCAAGAGGATCAGATCCATTTTCAAAAATGGAAATGCTGTCTAAACTGCGATCATGGTAGAGAGTTAATAGCGGGGCATCCGTGCCTAAAATGGAACGCAATACCTCCCCTAGATGTGCTAATGGTTGGATGCAATTCTTGGGAAGGTATACTCCCTTTTTAGGAACAAGATCTTTTCTTATTTGCATAACCGCTTTTGAATTTTCGAGTATATTATAGCTCTTAGGCAAGCGCCTTCACTCAACCAAAGGAAATATCATGGAACCCATCAATCCGGCTTTCGTCCCTGACGTGACGATGAATCCCGAACCCGCCCCCATTTCGGCCCCTGCCGAAGCCGTCACCCCGGTGAAGGCTAAGAAGGAAAAGAAGGCCAAGGTGCCCAAGGAGCCGAAGCCCCCCAAGGTGCCGGTCATCCGCTTGGAGCACGACAAGAAGAACGGGGTCATCAAGCCCGGCCCTGAAACCAGCACTGGCAAGATTTGGGCCATCTGTAAGGATCTGGGTGATGCCACCGGGGAAATCCCCAAGCGTGCAGCGGTGATCGAAAAGGCGATGTTGCTCGGTTTGAATGCCGGGACAGCTTCCACCCAGTTCGGTCGGTTCTGCAAGTACTGGGGAATCAGCAATCCCCGTCCTACGGCCTTCAAGAAGAAGGAAGCTCCGGAAGGCCAGAAAGCCCCGCCCAAGGCCGAAGCCACCGGCGAGCGAGGGAGCAAGAGCGGCAAGCAGGGGCTTACTGCCGCTGCGGGCGCTGCGGCCTTGGGCGAGATCAAGGTCGAAACCCCTTCGGAAGACACTGCGGCCTAATGGCCAAGGAAAACGAACTCAAGGCGGGGAACCAATTGGTTCCCCGTTCTTGTTTTAACGATCAGTTACCCCAAAAGCAAGTAGACAGTCCCGTTCTAAAAGTGCATAGCATTTTTAGAAGCATTCAAGGCGAGGGGCCTTTGGTTGGAGAACCTGCAATTTTCATTCGGTTGGCTGGCTGTAACCTGCAATGCAAAGGATGCGATACCGATTATACAAGCGAACCCACGAGTTGGGATCCGCTTGATTTGGCCGGGCATATTCGGTTAATGGCCACCATAGCAGGGTTCAACCCACTTGTGGTAATCACAGGGGGCGAGCCTTTCCGGCAAAACATTACTCGCCTAGTGGAAGGTTTGCTTTTCGCTGGACTGCGAGTTCAAATCGAAACCAACGGTACTTTGGCTCTAAAGAAATTTCCTTATGGGCAAGTAACCATTGTTTGCTCTCCCAAGACGCCGAAGATCAATCCGGTTTTGGTTCCTCACATTTCGGCCTACAAATATGTGATCCAAGCCAACGGAGTGGATCTGGAGGACGGCCTACCTTCTAAGATTCTCGGAAAGGATCAAAGAGTAGCAAGGCCGATCTACGGCGGGCCGATGAAAATCACCAAGCGAAAGGTATTCGTTCAGCCTTTCGATGACCAAAATAATCCTGAAAATTCCAACCAAGCGGCAGCTTTGGCAGTAGCTTTGACCTATGGCTATCGCTTCGGTCTTCAAATTCACAAACTGGTGGCGCTACTATGAGCGGAAAGATTCCGAAGAAGACCACGGGGTGTGGGGACCCAAAATTTTGCTCTTGCGCGGCGTGCAAAGCGCTTCGAGAAGGGCAAATCGAGCAGGAGCAAGAGCGATGCCCGCTCTTGCCGATCCCCGCCGTAGCGATGCCCGCTCCTGCCGATCCCCGCCGTAGCGGGCCTTTCCCGGCATCCAAATTTCCTCACGGCACCTTGGAATTTTCGGCAAGAGGATTTAGCGGGTACTATAATTCAGCCGGGGAATGGATTTCAACATCATCGCACCGTTTTACAGGAAAGGTTTAACAATGAGTAAGAAAGCTGTCTTGATTGTTTCTGGTGGAATGGACTCGGTAACTTTGGCTCATTATTTTCATGCCAAAAGATACGACCTCACCTTGCTGTCTTTTGATTATGGCCAGCGCCATGTGAAAGAGTTGCAATTTGCTAAAGCGTGCGCAGATCGCTTGGGAGGAATCCACAAGATTGTGGATTTGCATTCTGTTACTGCCCTTCTTCCCGGATCATCCCTCACTGATTCCTCGGTGGAAGTTCCGGAAGGCCACTACGCAGCGGAAAGCATGAAAGTCACAGTAGTTCCTAATCGTAATGCGATCATGCTGGCTATTGCTTGGGCACACGCTGTGGCAATCGGGGCGGAAGCAGTCGCTTTCGGTGCTCACGCCGGGGATCACTTCATCTATCCCGATTGCCGCCCCGAGTTTTTCAACGCCATTTCCAACGCCTTTCGCAAGGGAAATGAGGGTTTCGGAAATCCCAATTTGAAGTTGTACGCCCCGTTCATCGATTTCACCAAGGCCCAAGTAGCCGATCTTGGTCGGGAGATGGGGGTGCACTTCGAGGAAACTTGGAGTTGCTACAATGGCAGAGAAAAGCATTGTGGAAAATGCGGGACCTGTGTGGAACGGAAGGAAGCGTTCGCTTTAGCAGGGATCGTAGATCCCACGGAGTATGAAGAATGATTTCTGCAACGCGATTCCACGACATATCGGTCGGTCATACTGTCACAGGCCATGAGTCCAAATGCGCTCATTTGCATGGGCATAACTACCGAGTTCACTTCAAGATTGCTCCTGTCGAAGGCGAAACCTTGGACTCAATCGGGAGGGTCATTGATTTTTCGGTCGTTAAAGACCGACTTTGCTCTTGGCTTGAAAGGTTTTGGGACCATAAATTTTTGATTTGGAGGGAAGATCCTAGATGCAATGCACTCGTTGCCATCGATAAGGGTGGGGTAATATGCGTACCATTTAACCCTACCGCTGAAAATATGGCTACTTATCTTCTCGAAAAGATCGGGCCTACCTTTCTTCCGCCTTCTGTGAAATTAACGGAAGTGAAGATCGAAGAAACCTACAAATGTTCCGTGGAGGCTTCCCTTGACCGATAAACTTTTTCTCACCCAATACCTCACTTTGCGCGATGTAGCAGTAAGAGCCGAGAGAGTAGCAAAAACAATAACCGATGAAGCATTGCATGGGCAGCGGTTATTCCATCCTGCCGTTTATGGGATTCCAAGGGGCGGAATCCCCGCTGCTTTCGCAGTTCTTCACGCTTTGCGTGAAGACAATCCGGCTTGGGATATGACCGATGACCCGGAAAAGGCCACGATTTTCATCGACGATATTATCGATTCGGGAGAGACCATAGGCCGCTATCTGAAAAAATATCCACAGGCAGTCGGTGGGTATGCCCTTGTGGACAAAGTGCGCAACCCTTGCGATGAAGGTTGGTTCGTTTTTCCTTGGGAAGCCAAGGATGGAAAAGATGATGAAGGCATCCGAGCGAATATCACGCGCCTTTTGCAATATATCGGTGATGATCCGAATCGAGAGGGGCTTTTAGAAACCCCTGCCAGGGTGGAAAAGGCGTATCGAGAATGGTTTAGTGGCTATGGGCATGAAGGGGCCGAAGTCCTAAAAACATTCGAGGATGGTGCAGAGAAGACCGACGAAATGATCGTTGTCGGTCCTATCTCTTTTTATAGCCATTGTGAACATCACATGGCCCCTTTCTTTGGCTCGGTGCATATTGCTTATATCCCGGATGGGAAGATTGTTGGCCTTTCCAAGTTTGCACGATTGGTGGAGATTTACTCCCGCCGACTGCAAGTGCAGGAAAGGCTCACTACGCAAATCGCAGAGTCTTTGCAAGAGGGCCTTTGCCCTAAAGGGGTAGCGGTATTGGTAAAGGCTCGCCATCTTTGCATGGAATCCCGAGGGGCAAAGAGCATCGGAAGTACTACCACTACCTCAAAATTGCTGGGAGCAATGAAAACTTCGGAAGCCAGATCAGAATTTTTGAGGCTCTGTGCATGAAATTATACATCGCAGGATATTATACCGCAAATTTTGAAAAAAATTCTACCGCGTATAATAAACTCGATGGTGCGGAAAAAATAATGCACGACTCAGCCCCGAACCGGCTTGAGTCGTACTATTATATCAATAATCCGAAGGTTATTGAACGCATCCGAGCCAATGGGGAAAAGATCTTCCTCGACTCGGGGGCGTTTTCTGCATTCACCAAGGGGGCTAAAATCGAAGTAAAAGATTATGTGGCGTATATAACTAGAAATTTAGATGTTATCGAACGAGCGGATGGAACCATCATGGCATCCGTACTTGACAGCATCGGGGATGCTTACAAGACCTACTGCAACCAGAAAGAAATGGAAGGGATGGGACTTGCTCCGTTACCTTGCTTCCATTATGGGGAAGACGAACGCTATCTAGAATACTACGTTGCCAATTATCCATATATAACTTTGGGAGGAATGGCAGCGGTCAGTACTTCTTTAATTCAAATTTGGTTAGACCATATTTGGTCGAAATATCTTACCAATGCGGATGGCACCGCAAAATTGAAGGTGCATGGCTTCGCTATCACTACCCCTTCGATCATGCGGCGATACCCTTGGTATTCGGTTGACTCTTCTTCCTGGGTGAGAATCGGTATGACCGGAGGTATCATCCTTCGTAGAAACCAAAAGGTTATCGCCATATCGAAAACGTCACCTAGTAGGAAATCGGCATGGCAGCATATCGACACCCTTCCTCCTATGGTGAAGGAAAACGCACTAGCGGAAATAAGGCAATACGGGGTAGATCCTGAACGCTTGAAGGAAATCCAATATGCCCGATGGGCTTTCAATGCTGGTATATTTTCATTGATCGAAAAAGATTGTACTGTGGATAAATTCTCTCAGTATGAAGTGGGGTTCTTCTAATGCTGCAAGCTCTAAAATTCGTTAAAGGTGCCATAGCAAAACGAGATTTTGCACCAATCTTGACCCACTTTGGTATCAGTGAAGGCCGAATCGTCGGCTATAATGGACTACTCGCTCTGTCTTCTCCAATCAATTTAGATCTGGTAGTGAATCCAAAGGCCGATGTTTTCATAAACGCTATCTCGAATTGCTCAAATCAAGTCCAAATAACCCAACTCCCTTCCGGGAATATCTCGGTGAGATCCGGTTCTTTCAGGGCCACGATTCCATGCGATCCAAGCCCATTTCCTGAAATAAGAATCGGTGGAACAACTCTCACAGTGGAAGCACCTATTCTTCCGGCCTTGCGAGCCGTAGAACCTTTCATTTCCGAAGACGCCAGTCGCCCTTGGAGCCGAGGGGTGCTATTTCGGGGGAAGAGTGCATTTGCAACTAATAACGTTTGCATTGTAGAGTATTGGATCGGTTGCCATTCCCCAGTCGAATTCTGCATTCCATCGGATGCAGTGGCCGAAATGCTTCGTATCGGAGAAGAGCCGCAAACAATGGAGATCACCGAGTGTAGTTTAACCATTCGATATTCAAAGGATCGCTGGCTATTTACGTCCACAGTTGAAGGCAAGTGGCCGGATGTATCTGGTATTTTGGACCGCTATGATCTACATCCGACTTCTATCCCGGCCACCTTCTTCGATGCACTTCGGATGTTGAAAAACTTTGTTCCGAAAGACGGCACCTGTCGATTGGAAGATGGCAAAGTCGCAGCGGGAGCGGATGATAATACCGAAGGCGAGGTTGAGATTCCGGATCTTCGTGGCTCTGGAAAATACGCTTGGCGCTATCTTACCCTTTTAGAAGGAATGGCTACCAAGATTGATTTTACTTCCCCTCCTTGCGGATTTGTAGGAAAAAATCTTCGAGGATTAATTTCTGGTTGGTCTAATGAGAACTGATAATGTTGGTTTCTTTTGGGCTGACGCCTTTGAAATAAAGGTCAAAAAAGAAGCCAAACCGGTAAAAGTTATTCCTGAAAAAGTATGGCTAAACGATGATTATTTGCCCGGCTTGGCCCAGGCAAAAGCAATGCCCGGAATGAAGTTCTTAAATAATGAGGAACTTATCCAACTGCGAGCATCCGGTGATCGAATGCTTTTTGACATTGAGTGCTACCCAAATTATTTTTTAGCGTCTTTTAGATCGTATTTGACCGGAAAAGCAATTTACTTTGAACTTGGAGGGAGCAAAGAGTTTGAGCCGGAAATGGTCAGATGGATATTAACTAACTTTACTATTATCGGATTTAATTCTTTGAACTACGATTTGCCGATCGTTTCTTTGGCAATAGCTGGCAAATCAATGGAGAAACTAAAGCAGGCTACTGATGATATTATTTTGCGAGGTATGCGTCAACATGAAATAATGCGAAATTACAAAACTAAGTTAATTCAGTGCGATATGATAGACCTTATGGGGCTTACCCCGCTGGCCCCGAGTCTAAAGACCTGCTCTGGCAGATTGCATACCCCTAAGATGCAAGACCTTCCATTCGAGCCGTCCAAAATTTTGAACGATGACCAAAAAGCAATTGTCAGATGGTATAATCTAAACGGAGATCTCACCGCCACCGGATTTCTTTACCACAGGCTCAAATCTCATATCGAACTGCGCGAAGCGATGTCCGCAGATTATGGAATGGATCTTCGGAGTAAATCGGATCCCCAAATTGCAGAAACCATAATTGGAGCCGAGTATACCAAGATCACTGGCGAGCGACCTACTAGATCGGAGGTATCTATAGGGGCTGTCCACAGGTATGCCCCACCCGCATTTATCCAATTCCAAAGCCCCCTTTTGCAATGGGCATTCAAGGCCATCACTGAGGCCGAATATATCGTCGATGATAAGGGCAGGATAGGCTTGCCAAAGGCCGTGAAGGCTCTTAAACTGGAAATAAATGGCAGCATCTATCGAATGGGCATCGGCGGCTTGCATTCAAGCGAAAAATCCTCCTGCCATGTAGCTACGGATTTGGTCGAATATCACGATCTCGATGTGACTTCTTATTATCCTAGAACCATTCTGAATAGTGGATTATTTCCTCTAAATCTAGGGCCACTATTTCTTCGGATCTATGATGGGATTGTAGTAAAACGAGTCCATGCAAAGGAAGTGCATATTAAGGTTACTGCCAATGGCCTAAAAATCGTAATTAATGGCACTTTTGGCAAAATGGGTAGCAAATACTCCATTATTTATGCACCAGCCCTTTTGATTTATGTAACCCTTACGGGGCAATTGTCTTTGCTCATGCTCATTGAAGCATACGAGTTAGCTGGACTTCATGTGATAAGTGCAAATACCGATGGTATTATCATCGAATGCGCCAAATCTCAGGTAGCCTTGATGAATGAAATCAAGGCTCGGTGGGAAAGTATAACTGGTTATGAAACCGAAGAAACCAGCTATAAAGCAGTCTATTCCAGAGATGTTAATAATTACATAGCCATCAAAACCAACGGCGAAGCAAAATGCAAAGGGGTGTTCTACAACCCTTTTCTTGACGAAGATCCACGAAAGGCACTAGAGCATAACCCAAGCAATACGATATGTTCAGATGCGGTGGTAAATTATTTAACTAAGGGAATCCCGCTAAAAGATACTATTGAAGGGTGCAAAGATATAACCGCTTTTCTCACAGTACGTAGGGCTAAAGGCGGGGCGGTAAAGATCTGGGAAGACGGGCGAATCGAATATCTGGGAAAGGCGGTTCGCTGGTATTATTCTACCGAAGCGAAAGGCGCTATAATCGGCGCCGAAAGCGGCGACAGAGTTGCCAATACCGAAGATTCAAGGCCGGTGATGGAGCTTCCACAATGCTTCCCGGAAGATGTGGATATTGCCCGCTACATCCAGGAGTCTTCCGAAATGCTGACCGATTTAGGATTGTGAAGTTATATCTAGCTCCGCACTAGTGCCAGATACTCCAAATGCGGATATCGGAGTAGCGACCATTCTTATCGTTGTAAGATCGGCCTGATTGTAGAATGCCTCATCTATTCGTTTATCCAAACGATACACCTTAAAAGCGTTTGCCAAATTGGTTCGATCAGTAGCGGTAAGATCGTAAGGGGTATCATCAGAAGATTTGGTCCAGATAAACAAATGATGCTTAGAATTGTTTTCAGTTCCAGAAAAGTATTTACCTATAAAGCAACGCCCGGCTGTACTGGGAATAATGCTATTGCCAAGCGCGTTAAGGAATCCGATTGGCACATAGGTTAATGCGTTTTCTTCATCCACGCTAACTAGCCTAGTAAGACATCCAATAAGATTGCCATTCAATGCATCGCTAATAGTTGAAGTAGCCTTTTGCATGAATCCAACTATTAAGGTTCTGTCAGAAAGCAAAACCGAATCTCCCGGAGCGTGGCTATCAGAAGCATCCCCCACTATGGCCCAACCGCGTTCATCCAAACCGGCTTCCATAAAGCCCCAGTTAATTTTTGCGTCTGGATAATCTAGTATGACCGCCGTCAAAGTTATGTATTTCTTTATCGAAGTTAAACCGTATAGAGAGGTCCAATAATCAGACAATCCCGGGTTAAACCCTTCGGAGGTTGAAGTAATTGAAATGGGAGTAGTTGCCGTTGGGGAATCGTGGACCAATAGCATAAGATTAAAAGCATAGCTGTCTGTGCTTTTCAAAATCAAAGCGGGTTTATCATGACCTTCAATTGATGGATTAGGATCTTGGTTTAGGTATGGAAAAATAGATCCCCCCGTTAAAAGGGATTTCCACAATACCCCGGCGGCGATAAGATCGGCTTTTGTGAATGTGAGAAATCCTTTATCATCGGTAATTTTAGTTATAGTTACTGATGAGGCATCCGCCATAGCGGCTACCAATTGCAGAGTGGTTGGACCTGAAATAGCAGCATCTATCCTAATCTGGATTTGGGATGATGTTTTAGAAGTGATATTGTGCAAAAAGGTTTTAGTTCCGGTATTATCGGCGACCGCAGCGGCGATAGGGTATACGGATTCTCTATCTCCGGAAATGTTGGTAGATCCGTATATTTCCACAATGTCGGTAACTTCCGCTTCTAATTCGGGGCCAACTATAGAGAGCACTAACGCGGTACTGGTTTCCTTAGAAGAATTCACTATTCCTCTCCAAAAAGAAAGCGAACTGGTGGCATTTCCTTCTACTTTTATTTCCAAAATTCCAGTGCTGGTCGGAATATAGACTGACCCGGTGTAATTAGGAATAGAGATCCAATCCGGATTAGCCGGAGTATCGACGATAGATGGATCTAAATTGATGGAAGCGGTCAAAGCGAGGTATCGGTAATAGGTAGTGACTAGGGAAGAGGTGGGATAGTACGCACGCATGGAATTTGACGAGTCTGATTCTAACTTTATCCAGGGGATTTCAGAAAGAAGCACGTACGCGATTCGATCTTCTCCCGGGTCAGGAGCAGTTGCCATATCGTACGCGAATACGTTGGAATCGTAAGCAATGGCTTCTACCGATATTTTTCCATCGTTCAGTTGAGAAGAAGTAACTGTGAAAGTTTTTGAAAATTCCGACTCTGGACCAATCGCATAAATTATTGGCAACTCGGTCATACTAGAAAAATCGATAGGGCAAGAAGAAGGGATAACTATCACACTATTGGAACTGGAGTATAAAAATGTGCATTTTACAGGACCATAAACGTCGCCATTTGATTTCCGAAGAACTACCCAGAGAGATTCGTTTATATCAGAAGGAATAACGCTATCCGGGACTTCATCTGACAATGTTAGTTGTAGATCTTGCCCTATCCTAGTTGCTGAAATGATTACTCCAGATGATACCCAGGCCGGAAACGGCCATTGTACCATTATTACATCTCCGAGCAAAGGGATTAATCCATCTAGTCCACAAGTAAAAGTTACCGAATCTCGTTGAAGCACCAATTTTTGGTATTGATACGCTGCCAATCTCCAAGCGAGTTGCCGATCTGAAACCCCTGAAAGAGTAACTTCTTTTGTATTTACCGCTTGAGATCCGGGTGGGGTAAACTGAATGGTGGCCTGTAGCCCAGTATCCGGGTCTATGTAGGCAGCGGATACGCTATCGTATTCCAAATTGGTGGTAAAAGAACTAGATAGGCTTAAATCAGAAGCATTATCTGGAGTAAATAAGGTGACTGGAATTATATTAGGTTTATCTATAGCAACTCTAAAATCGGAACCTACCACAAACAGAGAACCTTTGAAAACCGAAGCAGCGGAATTACACGCTTCAAATACATTGGTTTTATTGGTAAATACCGCATCGAAGTTCTCTGAAATTTCAGAAGCTAGTTTTTCCCAGTAAGAAAGGTCTAAAGAATCCCAAGTAAGGTTCCCCCCTTGCGGAGAAGTGAGCATGTCCACAATAGCCCAAATCGGAGATCTTGTTTCTATTACAGCAGTGGACTTTATCCCGTTAGTGCTCTGAAACAAAAGCCTTTGGCTAATAATGTTTATTTTGGAAGCAGAATCAGTCCCAATGCTATTTGATCCGGTTAAAGTTACCTTCAATAAAGATACTTCGGTTTCTTTATTGGAAAATGCTTTTCCATATACCGCACTTAAAGAAACTGCATCCGATCCAGTAGTTCCCGCTTTATTAGTTCTTCGGACACTGACTTCATATCTTCCAGAAGGTACTGATAGAATCTCGGTAAACCGTTGCGGGGTTACCTGATTTGAAGTATAACTTACCGAAGAGATAACCCAATCTTCACGAGGATTGCCATATCGGTCTATTAGCCTATATCCGATTCTGATTACTACGGTAGCATTTATCGCATCCCCAGTAGCAGAGTCAACCCCATACAGCCCTCCACCAAAAGAAAAATTTATTTGGATGGTATCTATAGAACAATCGGCTGGTGCAATTACAGTCGAAATAGTTTCGTATTTAGTCGAATCAGAAGCGGCCAAATCGACGTCGGTTTTATCTCCTAGATAAACGATATCTTGAAAATCGCCTTCCGAAGCGCTGGGATTGTGTCGATAAGGAGGGAATACATGATAGGAACAACCTGGAATCGTAGAGATATCAGTATCTCCGACCATTACCTTTTTAATCGAAAGTTCCCCATAGCCCAGCGAAAGCCAGCAATGCAAAATCGACACATTGCTCACATATTCTACTGTGGGAAGAGCGAAGAACGATGGATACCATCGGTTTAGCCCATAGGATGCTTCAATAGGTTCGTTCAACTTCTTAGTATTAGATCGCCCTTGAAATGAAAATACATCGGATGCAGTAGGAAGTCCTCCAGTAACACTAGGGATATCCGACGCCTTCTTTGAGGTTAAAATAAAATAAGCACTTACTCCAATGGACAAGAGACTTATTGCCAAAGTAGCAATAAGCAGACCGGCCATTCCCGGAAAGACTCTGACTTCGATAGTTTTAGCCGAAGAATTCCAGTCTTTTCTTAGCAGCGGTATCCCATTTAGGGTGACTATAAAAGGGATGTCAATTAAATCTACTTCTCTTTTCAGCCATTCTACGGCCTCTTCTACGGTTTTTGCTTCTGGGAATCCGTAGATTCTAGAACTTTTGGCGATGGCGTCAGGATGAAAGATTACTTGCATTGTGGATACCAATAGGCAAAAGTTTGAAATCGTTGATGCAATACGCTTTCGGATTGTCCCACTACCCCTAGTCCGAGCAATGTGTGATAGTATACATCATTTGCATATATTGCCACATGAGTTACCGACCCCTTAATTGCTAGGGTGACAATTGAAAAAGGGGCCTTGTCTCTAGCCCTTTGAAAATCTATCGAAGCGGACTCCTTTATCCCCTCTTCAAAGAGCGTGGCAGGGCGATCATTAATCGAGTAAAGCCAATCAGGAAGAGCTATGCCCCCGGCTGAATAGGCCCAAGTGATAAGCCCCCAACAATCAAATGCAAGAGGCCCTCTTGCTCCGACTTTCCAAGGCTTTCCGATAGCTAAGGTCAAAGCTCTAGCTACGCAATCCCGGAAATACGGAGTAGCTATAAATGCCATGAGGAAACCTTTGGTTAACAATATCAGGTACTGTAGCTTGAAAACTTACCGAGCTAAGAGTGGCCGTTGCGGACGATAGCTCTAATTTAATAGGTCTTGGATTCTGTGGCGCTGAGTATGTTTCAATATAAGTTCTATAATACAAATAGGTAGGAGTGGTTTTTGCTTTGATTAGATTTATAGTTTTTATAGCCAGACCATCGATGTTGCTTATTGAAATAGTCATTGCTGAGTACCCGTCAGCCGACTGCTTTGGAAACTGTATTTTGAATGGGGCCGGTGTCCAAATCACAGAAGTGGTGCCATCTTCTAGCAAAGTGGTTCTTTTCTTTAACCCAGAACAATAGCACAACCTAGGATTGATGTCAATCATTATGGTTTCAAAAATTTCCAAGGCATCGTCACAAGAGGCGTAGGCTTCTTGCAGGGCATCAGTAAGTATCGGGTTACTCATTGGTTATCCACAATCTTGATTGTATTCCAGTTGCTTATCTTCCCCCCGCCATAAACGCACCAAGTATAGGTGTCATTTGGCAGATTTTCGCCCATATAAATTGTACCAGTAGTAGAAGAGGCGAAATTAAAATGCCAATCGCTTTGTGCGACTAAAACTCCATCCGAAGAGAAAGCCACTGAAACCGAATTTGAAGAAAAAATTCCACTAATAGGTTGGCTATGACCTTTCCATCCTGATACTTGAGATACGCTAGTGATTCGTTGAAGATCGACTATCAATCCTGATAATTTTATTTGGCCTAGACAATTAGTTACCGAAAATTCTATTTTCCCAGTTAGGTTAAGAGAGCAACCTTGAATATCAAAAATAGATGTGATAAATTTCTTTCTCCCGCAGTCAGTTACTTTCCACCACCAAGCGATGAACTGGGATAGCATATCCAAACTCATAGAAGCGGTTAGCGAAATTGTAGTTCCTATGCTGCGTTCTATCAGTTGTGCGAAATACGGATCGTCTATGGAAAGGATGGTATCGGTAGATACCTTAGACAGGTCTGAATTTGCAGCGATTGGGAAAGGGCAAACCGGCAACTCTCCGGATGATAAAACTATTTCGGGAAGTTTAGAAGTAGGAAGTTCTAATACCGCTTTGACCGGAAAGGTCAAAGTAGCACCCCTTTCCAAGGGAGCGATTTTATATTGCCCGGTTATATAGGCGTCTATTTTGGATAACCCAATCGGAAATACCGGATATTCAAAATAGCCAGTAGGTCTATCCATATACATTCGCAGCACCTTGGACAGTTCTTCGGCAGTATAGGTATATGCAAATGAAGAAGAAAATACTGGGTCTCCTATTGCAAGATTCCTACGGATACGCCCGGTGGTAGGAGAAAACGACTTGGATTCCAAAATCATTTGAAGCGATACCCCGTCATCCGGAAACCGGCTTTCGCCCGATTCTGATCCCGGATCGGGGTTAATCCAAGGGACAATGCTGTACTCAAAGATGGCTATTTCGCTAGACTGCCCGTCTTTTATTGCAATTGCCTTCAAGGTAAATGCTTTTAGTAGCAATATCGGGCCAGTGGAACTGCTTGCAGAAGGGGTGGATCCATCGGTGGTATAATAAAGTACTGCACCCTCAGTTACACTTTCCAAAGAGATGACTTGATATTTGTCATACATACCGGACGAAGGGGTAGCGGTCGGAGAAGCTATCGGGGGCGGGGCCGTATCTACAATACACCGAAGCGACATGCCGTTCGACTTGTCGAAGTCGCTGCGGAACATGAGGGGGTCGCCGTCGTCGACGGCCCGGCTCCAGGCGTTGAACGCAATATACTCGGAAGACGACCAGAAGAAGGCGACGTAGCTGAGGTTGCCGAACGTCCCGTCGCTGAAGCGGAGGCCCGCCGGCAGAGCAGAGAAACCATAGTCGTCCGTACCAGTATTCGTAAGCCAAAGGGAAGAATTTGCTTTTAGTTTCGTGCCGGCTACATCTTCTCCGATAGCCGTGGTTAAAGCGGTCCACTCAGCATCGGTAGGAATATGGCACCCGGGAGGGCAAGCGCTTGCAAGATCATCCCAAGGGTATAAACGCCCATAGATAGCTTCATTGATAGGATCATCGTTATAGGTGTGACTATTTGCAGAAGCGTAGGATAGATTCTTAGTGAACCACCACTTACCATCGAGCATTTGGACGCATGGATATATTTTACCATCGCGGGGATCAGTGAAGTCCATATTAGCCCCTTTTTACTCCATATGTGCGTCTAAAAGTGGTATCCAGGGCGGATCCTCCGGCGATTATACCAGCAGAAAGTTTTTTCTCAACCGCATCAATGATGACCTGAATAGAGCCATCTTGCCCTTGCGAAGTAGATACCGAAGCTCCTGCGTAATTATGAATGTTTACCACAGGGGCTTTGCTTCCTAGCAGATCCGCGGTATCTTTTACCGAAGTTACATGGGCTGGCCCTTGGATGATTTCGGGTTGGCCTGTCTCACCCGCGATACCATAACTACCGGCTGGAATATCGCCGCCATCCTTGAACACCCCGCTATACGCCAAGGAATTGATATTGGAAACGATTGCAGCACCGCTGGTCATAACTGCGGCAACATTGGCGAAGTTACCAGGCCAAGGGGTGTTCCAAGCCTTTGCAGCAGCGTCAGCAAGCTGCAAACTGGCATCGGCAATAGCAAATGCCTTGGATGTGGCAAACAGGGTTTTGTAAGCAGCACTCCCCTTACCTTGGACATTTCCTACCAAATCCGCTATTGAATTGGTAAGAGTCTCGGCAGCAGATGCAACGGTATGGGTGACCTCTTTCCAAAACTCGATCTGTGCATTTTTGCGTTTAGCTAAGATATTTGCTTCGTATTGTCTAGTTTGCTCTAAGATCTCTCGCTCTTTGGCGGCAGCTTCTTCTTGAGCATTCAAAGTTTCTTGACCGCCTTGATCGCCGCTTATTTCTCCGGTGGCGGTACGCTTATCTATACTTGCTTCGGTAGCGGTTAATTGCTTTTTATTTGTTCCAAGCTGGATAGTTTTCGATTGTTCTGCAACGCTCTGTTGCTCATCATAAGTCCTATTTATTTCAGTAGGACTCTTAAAGCTCTTCTGCGACCAATCTTCATCATTTAGTTTAGCTTTATTAACAATCCTTTCATTCGATTCCGTTATTTTGGTTTCAATCTCTGCAATTTTGGAATTAACCTTATCCAGTCTGTCTTGCAAAGACTTATCGGCGAGCTGGTCGGCCTTTACTTGCGCCTTTGCTTGTTTCAAATAGATAGCGTCGATCTTTTCGTTAGCAGAATCCCAGATCTGCACTTCCTTTTGGGCCTCTTGCTGTGCAGCTTCTTCCCGGAGCCTGTGGTTACCATGGGCATCTTCTAACTGTCTTGCGTATTTATCTTTTGCAAGACTGATTTCCTTTTCAGCGGTAGCCTGTATTTTAGCTACCTCATCCTGCTCTTCTACTGTGAGTCTATCGTTATTATCTTGAGTTCCTAGTTTCCGATAAGCGGTCAAGCTATCTTGGTATTGCTTTTCGGCTTTCAAAGAAGCGTTATTGGTTTCTAGTTCCTTGGCAAGCCTTTCTTGGTCGGCTTTGGCTTTTCTGGCAGCTTCTTTAGCGGCTTTGTCCGCTGCTTCTTTAGCCGCTAGCTCATCGGCAGCTTTCTTCCTAGCTGCTTCCCTGGCAGCGTCAGCAGCATTGTCCGCTGCTTCTTTGGCTTTGTTTTCTGGTGTATTTGATACTCGATAATCATAATTAGCCATAGCCGTTTTTAGCTTTTTGGCTTGGTCTGCATCGGTATATCCGCTGGTTTGCGTTCCGACAAGACCGGCGCTAGCGGTATATACTACCGAGGTCTTGGAAAGCTGGTCATTGGTTAAGTTTTTCTTGACCTTGTCCTCATAAGTATCTCTAGCAATTGCCTCTTTGTTTTTGGTCAACCGATGTTCAAGTCGCTCTAAACTTTCGGTTATCCCATTCAAGAACCCTTTAGTCCATTCTGTATCCACAAGTGCAGCTTTGAATCTGCTCCATGCAGTTTCAGTATTCTCTAAATCAGAGCGAAGTGTTTCCCCTGCTTTAGGTAGTAGCTCCATCTGCTTTTCCATGTCGGAGATGAACTGAGTTGCCCCGATATGCATTTTACGGATGGCTTCAACGCTAGAAGTGCCATAAGCATTTTCCATCAATTGAGCAAGTTGTGGCATGGAATCTTTCATCCAGCGCACATCCTGTTGCATTACCTTTCCGTTAGCGATCATTTGAACGGTCTGTTCTAGGACCCGATCAAATTGGGTCGATCCTCCACCACTCAAGGCCACTGTGTTTGAAAAATCTACGATCACCCTTTTAGCAGCAGTAGCACTTTCTCCAACTGCTCTTAGTTTAAGATATGCCTTTTCCGCCCCTTCCATTTCAATACCGGGAGCTTTAGCAATCACGTAAAGGTCTTCTATCGCTTTGGAAGCATTTTTGGCAGATCCTTCCATATTGATCAAACCGATGGATAGCTGTTCCCACTTGGCAGCTTGTTCTATGCAATCTGCGTAGGCATTGCCAATTGCACGTACTGTTTGGGCTACCTGTTGAAAAATATAGATCGACGCAGAAGCTTGAGTCAAACTGGCGGTTCTAGCAGCTGTAGCGGCTTTTTCAGCATCTATGACGGCTTGGGCGGCTTCTTTTTCGGCAGTTTCTTTTTCTTTTAATGTACTTTTCCACCAGCTTACATAATTGGAATTGGCCTCTTTTTTGGCAGCGGCTTCTTCCTGAGCAGCTTGTTTAGCAGCGGCGATCTGTTCTCGTGCGGCTTGCTTTGCTACAGCCGCTTCTTCCTGTGAGGCGGCTTTTGCGGAAGCCACATCCGCCTTGGCTTGGATAGCGGCCCAATCAGATTCTTCCTTCGTAGCGGCTTTCTTTTCAGCTAGTAACTGATTTGTAAGCGCTCTCTCTTGGGCCAATCGCTCTGCTCCGGCGCGGGATTCGATCCTTTGGATATCATCAAGTGTTTTTTGGCGAGTATCTTTGGCAGAAAGCCAAGCCTGTAGAACTTCGCTATTAGCTTCCAGAGCCGAAGACTTAAACGAAGAAAGGTCACTCTTAGTATCAGAGAGGCCTTGTGTTTTGAAATTTAGGATTAGGTCAGCCATTATAGCACTCCGTCCTCAAGCTCTGGTAGATATAATCAAGATGTCTTAGAACTTCTACTTCCCAAGGCGAAACGGATTCGTTCATAAGAATAACCCAATTTCTTATCTCGGTGAAAGTTAATGGTTCTGAACCGATTAAATCTCTACTCCATCGAAACAGATATTCTAGTTTGGGCGGGCACTTCGGCAGTTCTAAATCGGGAGGAATTTTTCCAGTAGTTTTTTGAACTTGCTGGTATTGTTTCCTCCTTGACAATTTTGATCCCTTGGGAGGGAAGTCTAACCAATACACCTTCTTGGCGAAGGTGTATAACTCGGTTAGACCGCAGCGTCCAAAAAACCTTTCCGATCGTAAACGAAACGATCCAGATCATCGGCCACATGTGGGCAATCATGTAGCCATGCCTTGAAGGTAGCGGTATCGAAAGGAACCGGGATTTTGGTGTCGCTGGATCCATCCGAAACAGGGGCATCTTGGACAAAAGACCAGCCGACCACCGTTTCTCCAAGAAAATCAAGACGAGCTTCGGCATCCTTAGCCGGATCTTCCTTGTCGGTTTCCACAAGCGCTCTGCGATACTTGGCGCGAGCGGTCATAACCGCGGGATGATAGTAGCCCAGAACCGAGAGGGTTTCGGTAGAGATGGTACCATCCGGAAGAGCCAAGGGCATCTTGTGCGGAGTTGAAAACTTCTCGGCAGAATTGAAATCAGAAAGGTTCATGTTAAACTCCGGTGGCGCGAGTGATAGACAATTGAGTGCCATCCGTAGGAGAAAGCACCGCTTGGAAATTCATGGTTGCCAGAACTGCACCAGCGCTCGACACATCGGGCTGACCAGACGTGTATTTCAGGTTGGGGAGCGAGAAGGTGTAGGAGGAAGAACCGTTTGAAAGCTGGAAAGAAAGCGAGGTTGACGATTCGGCCAAGAATTTCTCGAAGAGAGCGGTACTCTCGAAATAGGCCGAAATGGAACCGGACACATCGCTCACCCCCTGCTGAGGATGCAAAGTATCCTTGGAACCCAGAACGAACTTGCGATCCATTCCGTTATCCAATTTCATTTGCACTTCGGTGACAACCGCGATAGCAGAGCCACCTTCACTGATAGTTCCGGTGAAAGCGTCCATGACTGGAACCGAAGACGCAGCATCGAACGTTGCTCCTGTCGGTGCCGCGGTGGCAATGGCAAAACCTTTGCCGATTACATCCGCACTGTAGGTGGCAATTTTTCCAGCGCTTGCGGTGATGCTAAGAGTGCTGAACTCTCCACCGTTCAAAAGCATCCATGCCTTTTCGGTGTTTGCCATATCCTCGAAGTGGCGAAGGAAAGAAAAAGATCGACGGGTAGTTCCAACTTTCAGAACATTCTCGGTCCAGGTGCCACCCAAAGTGGCTTCGAGAAAGGTCTGGAGTTCCGGATCCATTGAAAGCTCACCGGTGATGGCCCCGCCCACCTTGTTTTGGCCCAAGCGAAAATCGGCGATCTGGCGATCCGACCGAAGTTCCGAAGACTTCAAAGAATCTTTGGTGATGCCAAGAGTGCAGGTGACGTACCTGCATTTCTTGAACTCTGGGGTGGTGGGAGTCACCGCATAAGCGGCTTCCGGGATGTGGAATAGGGAATGCCGACTACCATCTGCCATTATACTGCCCCTCGCGTTAGATATGCTTTCCAGTAAATCGAAATATCCGCACGGTACCAAGTATCGACAATGCGGCCTAAATTCGCATCACACTCAACAATATGCGTTTCTTGCTCTTCAAAGATAAGTCTTTTTCCAGCAATAAAGGACTTTCTAAATGTATCGACAGCTTTAACGCCAACAGAATTTCCAGTATCTAAAGGCAAGTGGATATTTACTAGGAATACTCCAGAAAGCAAATCCAGTCCCCCGCTTCCCAAAGTGAATACTTGAGCTTTTCCAGGTTTGAACCATAGTTGTGCCCATGCCGAATTTGAGGTCGGCCTAGCGGCGTTCTCTGAAATAATTTGAGAATCGACGAATCCAATTTCGACAGATCTCAAAGTCGAAACCGCTGCCTCTCCTAAAGCCTCTCGTATTTTCATCATACTTCACCCCGAGAGCTTGAGAATTTCATTACTAGCCCAGGCCAAGAAGGAAGATTTCTGCGCACCATACCTTCGGGAGCTTTCTTACTGTGGCCATCGAACTCAATAGATTCGGAATACGGGAGGGCATTCGAGAAAACGAAATCCTCTGTGCCATCATTTTGAGCAACAATATCAGAAAGCTCTTCTTTCGGCTCGGCCCCGGATGGATCTATTCTCGGGGTGCTATCCAGGTTCGCTACTCCATTGGAAGACCTCCAAGATCCACGAAGCGCACCGGTAAGGACTGGCGAGTCATCGATGATTTGGCCGCAAAGCGCCTTGATAGATGCCCGCTCTATGCCCATCATCATTGATATAGCAGCGTCGCCTTCGTTGGTCAAATCATTTTCCAGACTCATCGACGCACCCAAACATCAGTGTAAATAACCAGTCCGCCCGGATTGATCGGAGAACGTTTGAGAATCGCCCAAGTATAACCATCAAATTCCAATTTATCAGAATCGGCAATAGTAATCGTTCCGGGGATTAAAACTTCGCGATCCGAGGTCATAATGGAGGAGTTACCAACCATCCGAACATCGGACATTAGTTTGGCGCTTTGACTAGAAACCACTCCGGAAATTAATTCGGTAGTTTCAACTCCGCTCGGAGCACCTGTTGCGGGATTAATTGGTGGGCAATGATGTAGGATTATTCCTACTTTACGGCCAAATTCTTCGATAAGGTCGGTTGCAATCCCTTGGAGATCCGAGTAGAGATCATTACTCATGCTCGTACCGTTTTCAAAGGTCTAAATCCGCCATCTGCCAAAAGAGGATTTACCAAGCTATCCACAGCCGACATGCGGGTGGCCGCTGCTCGGTTTGCATCGGTGGCATAAGAAACCGAGATAGAACCTATTTTAGTACTTATGTATTTTCCGGGCCGAATTGTAGGTAGCAACTCCCCGTTTTGAACTTCGATAGCCACCATTGCCTGAGCGATCTTCAAAGCGGGCGGAATCGTATAAGAATAAACTCCATCAGTTACAGAGAAATATCCTTCTGCCTTTCTAGGCCAAGCTAGGCCCTGACTGCTAGTGGCTTTTGTTCCGATATAGTCTTTCAAATCCAGATAGTCTGTTGCTTTCACTAATAGTGGAATACACAAACTATCCTCGGTAGGGATGCTTATAGCCCGATCCGCTGCGAAGGCACGCAACTCCGCAACAGTGATATAGCTATTTGCACCGGCTATACCGGTACCGTCTTCAACAGTCAGGGCCATGATTACTCCTCAGTTGCGGCAATGCCCAAGGAAGGCGCTTCTTCGGATTTGGTCGTCCAGGGGAGCTTCGCGGCTTCGGCCTTTTGCTCGGGCGTAGAAGCCTCTTCACTGGCGGCTTCCTCTTCGCCTTCGCGCTTATAGCCGCTCGGGATCAAATCCTCGGAGACAGCCACCGCAAAGCGGTGAGGCTCGGAATTTCCTTCCGAGCGCGCGGAAGCATTCCGGAAGCATCGGGTGGAGTACTTTTTGGCCAGAGTAGCTTCGGCTTTGGTAGGCGAAGGTCCAGCAATGAAAACTAAAATTTGGTGACTACTCATCTTGTACTCCTGTTAAAGATTATCATCCCATCCTCTAACGCCTAACGAAACTAAAACTGACCCGGCAGTGCATCTACCTAACACATAGATCGAAGAAGCTACTATAGGAATTTCCAAATAGAACGCTACAGTTGCGTTATGCTCAACATCCCAAAATGTATTGTGCAACGCTCCGGTAGCAGAATACGCCCATTGCATGATAACAAAAGTAGCCGCAGAAGTGGTTGCATTGACTTGCAAATTTACTGATTTAGCGGTTGAAGGAATCTTGAGAGAATGCTGAGACAGAGCGGCGGTGATAGAGGTCATACCTTCTGAGGTAGCTGAGTTAAGCCATTCGGGGTCGGTTGCATCTCCAATAAAGGTACAAACTGATCCTTGCTGAATGGTAGATAAAAGTTGTATAGGAGAAGTGGATAAATTTGTGCATACCCAACCGATTCGTACCGCATAGGTATACCCGGTCGGTAAGGTCGGAGAATTGGCAGATAGAGACAGAAGTGCCGATAGCAAAGTTCCGTTTGAGATTAACCATAATGAATAAAAAGTCCCAGAAGTAGAAGTTCCAGTATCCAAACCGCCAGCACCGGAAGACAATAAATTTGCAGTTAATGAGCCGTTTCTAAAAAATAGCGCGTTCCCTACGGTATTTGTCAAAAGGGCTTGGTCAAAGGTAATCGAAATAGAGCCGCTTTTAGCGGCTTGGATTCGTTGACCCTTTACACCAGGTAAGCCAATGGGGACAACCGATGGCCCAGTTGCACCGGTATCGCCCTTATCGCCCTTATCGCCTTTTTGCAAAACAAAATCCAAAATGGCAGCGGTAGGAGTTCCGGAATTAGTTACCTGTGGCGATGATCCTTGAGAAACAGTTCCTATTGCAATGGTTGCGGCTGCACCTTTGTCGCCTTTGGGTCCACCTGCAACCGTAATCACTTGGGCGGCTTGCGGTTCTTCTATTACCACACTAGCAGGGGAGTCTTCGGATACTATCACTTGAGTGTCACTCATGAGTAACCCCAGGGGATACATAAAAGATTCCGTTCAAAAGACGATCATCGTCGATTTTTATATCGTATACCAATGATACAGTGTCCGACCATACCTCGCCGGAGGATATGAGTGCTCCAGTTTGATCGGAAGTAAGACTTATTGTAAATTCTCCGATAGTTTCGCTTTTAGTAACTAAAAAAGATACTAATACCGGAGATTGAGCAGTTTTTCGTATTTGCCCAGATATAACCGAAGCGGTCAAATCTTTAAGCGTTGCAGAATCTTTAGTCGATACGGTTATGGTTCGGAAAAATTCCGCCCATTGTTCGCATCGAAGATTCAGTATACCGGCGCTCATACTTCTCCCGAAATCGCATCTAATCCTACCAATTTGGACGCAACTGTTGGACTTACGGTTAAAGACAACTTGTGAGAAGCATTCCAATCCGAGTATGCCACAGTGGACACTAGAGCGGTCGACGAAGAATCAGTTACTATTCGTCGCAGCAAGTAGATCTTGTTTTCGGAAACGCTACCGTAAAATTCTAGGTATCTGGAAAGGCTTTGCCCTGTGACGGTTGCCGTAAAAAGGGTTACCTCTCCTAGAAGCAATGCCATGGTAAAGGTTGCATTTCCAGTAGGGCAAAATAAGTGGTAGTCAATAGCATACTTCGTAGGACGCGCCATAGGCTTAACAAGATTATCGCCGATTGTGGTCAGCAATGCGAAAAGATCAGTTGCGGTATTTGCTGGAAGATCGATGATAGAATAGTTTTTGATGGCAGAAGGCCAGGTAAGTCCCCACATTATCCAGCCACCGTTCCAACCGCATTTGCAGTTCCGGTAATAGTCCACCATCCGATAAAGGAATGAACTCCGATTTCCAATTCTTGATCCAACTTCGGAGAAGAATTGGAAATCGAAAAAGTTCTGGGATTTCCAATATCGCCATTTTCGGTGATAGCAGCGATATTGAATATCGCAGTCCAGGTTCCAGTGCCAGTAGCTTGAGCATTCACATAGACGATGCCCTTGTGATCTACATGGACCTTAAAGGCATTCGTCGGTTGAGATTGGGTAGCAGATGCTTTGACTAATAGACCCATTTTGGACCCCTATGAAAAATCCCCTCTTGCGCGGGCAAGAGGGGAACTCGTTACTTGAACTCGGCCAAGACACCACCAAGGTCGCGATAGGAAAGCGCGACCTTATCCCAGTTGGTGGCCGTGGCAAGGGCGGCATCCGTAGGAGATGGCCCGCCATTGGCCTTATCCCAACTGAACCCCTTGAGGCTCAAATTGTAGGTCCACTCGGCCTGATACGTACGAGCGATATTCTCGTTCCCATTGATCGTACTGGTGTTGCCCAGGAAATCCGGGTTCTGCTCCACTACGGCAGCACCGGCGGTAAGGCCAAGCGCGTGGTAGGTGGTCACAGCGGGAGTCCCGGCAGTGGTGTACAAGGAAGGATGGTCGGCGATAATGAACGGCCGACCGAAGCCGTCCTGCATGACCTTGACCGAACCGAAGGTGAACAACTTGGCATCGTTTGCCAAAGCCCCGTGGAACAGATCGAAATTCGGTTTGCTATGCATGAGCCAGCAAACGATTTCCGAAGCACGATCGCCGTACAACTGGGAGGCAGTCAGCAAACCGTCGAGACTGCAAGTGCCGGCGGTACCATCGTACTTATTGGTCGTCTGCGCACCGAGGGCAACCTTGAGACTCGACATGGCGACATTGACCATATCGTTCATGGTATCCTGAGCAAGTTGCCGACCAAAAACCGCAGCGGCTTCTTCGGGGGCCTTCTGAATCCAGGTGAACATGGAAGGGCTGATGTCGATGGGAAACGAGCCAGCGGCAACCTTGACCTTGGAGCGTTCCTTCATCGACAGGGCCTGATTTGCCAGAGTGCCGGTTCCAAAGACATTACGGCGCTTCACGGTACCGGCGGCAATGCGTGCCCAGAATGCTTCGGTCGAGAACGATCCTAGCATACTGCCAGAGGTCAGAACCAATCCTCCCTGGGTGGCTTCATTGAAAAGATTGACATTGTAGTCGAGCAGTTCCTGATAGGCAGTATAGGTCTGCTGTTCAAAGATCTTGAGATCGGCGAGGGCCATTTGTTACTCCTTGTTCTGGGCGCGTTGAGCAACCCAAGCTGCCAAAGCACCGGGGGTCGCTTTGTTGGGATTGAAATTGCTGGTTTCGCCGGTATCCAAGGCACCGCCCGGAATCTTCGCAGGAGGGCCACCGACCCCCGAACCGCGACTGCCGACGATAGCAGTCGCAAAAATCGGATCTTCTCGAAACTCCTTTTCCAAATCGGTCAAAGAGGAAGCCGACATCTTTCCGGTCTTGTCAAGAACTCGGACGATGGCGTTTTCTCCATCAAGTTCAACCTTGAGTCGTTTTTCGATATGGGGCTTGAGAAGCACCGACCCTTTTTCGCCGCCTAGCTTCAAAGCCAACTGCGCAGCAGTCTGACCGAAGGTGGCATTGGTAAGAGCCGATTGGAGCGATTTGAGGGCGGTCGTTTCGTGCTGGGAAGCGCTTTCCAGTTTCCCCTTGTAAGAGGCTTCCAACGCCGTGATATCTTCGCCCTTCTGCTTTGCAAGAGCTACCGCAGCATCTCGTTCGGCTTTGGCGGCGGCTCGTTCAGCTTTGGCATTCTCCAAAGCGTTCTTGAGCGGGGTGACATCATCATCCTTATCGACTTCGAGATCAAGAACGAAATGTTTGACTCCAGCCTCTTCGACCTCTTTGTACAAAGGGCGGAATTTTTCGTCCACCTCTTCGAGGGTTGCTACTTTGCGTTTCAAGCTCATGGTGCGTACTCCTTTATTGAATAAAATACTCAGTTCTTCGCAGGGGCGGCTCTTTTATCTACAGGATTCTGTTGCTCTGTAGTGGATGTGCTTACCTCCGAACCCCCAGGTTCTTTAGAGACCCCTTCCTTGATAGCCTTGTCCAAGGTTTCGGTAGCATATCCAGCACGACGAAGGGTGTCACGGAACTCCCCCGTGGTAAGACCCTTACCTTGCCACACTGTCATCAAGGCCAAAAGATCTTGGGAACTCATCCTAGCCATATCAAAATCAGTGCTTAATTCAAATTTAGCAACGTCGGTTTTTCCAGAGTAGAGGCTGCAAAATTCAAACGCAGCTTGGTAAGCTGCGGAAGTATTCCTAGCGGCAGCGGCCAAGGTAGATACCTCGGTAACTTTATCATTACTCACTTCGGTAGCAGTTTTAGTGACAGTGGCCTCTTGGACCAAACGTGCCCCCAAAGCAACCATCTGTAATTCCTTTTGATCCATCGCTTCCTTAGCCAGCATATTCGGAGATGCCTGTAAAAGGCCCGCCCTCCCCCCCGAAGGGAGCGGGATGCCCCCTCGGGAGCCTAGATAGATGCGGCCCTTAAAGATCGTATCCACCCAATTCTGATCTACACCAGACATCCAGGGGGTAGGTTGCCCGACCATATTGACACTTTCCTCATAATCGGCACTATTCCGAAAATGCGCGTAGTTCAAACGGCAAAGGTCATAGAGAGGCGGATCGTCAATATCCGAATCATTGTCATGAATACCAACAAAAGTAAATGGAATTTGCCGAAGGCGGTTTCCATCGGCATCCTGTGGATAAACCCAACCGCTTACATTCAATCCCTGATTGGACCGTCCATAGGTATAAAGGCGGGCCATGTATTCGCCATTAGCACCCAAACGAAGTTCCCGGTAGCGATAGCCCATGTAAGCCGAATAGCCGTCATCGCTTATCACGCATCGTTCGCGAAGCATAATGAAACTGTAAATGATCTTCGCTTTTACCACTATTGTGCGCCAGTTCAAGATATCAGCAGCGTGGTAGCTTGTGATAGTGGGGCGAATATAGCCATCTGCGATATCGGCTACAGTAGCATCTCCAACCGGGGGATAATCTATCCACAATCCTGCACGACCCGTAGAGAGGACATCGCGCAGAACTCGCTTTGCTTGCTGTTCCAAAGTGATCCCAGTACCCGAAGGATCTTTTTGGAGGTAATCCACAGTGGGCGGGAAATCCGAGACCGGTGGCTTGGAGAACACTTGCCCAACCATGCCATCAACAGTTCGAGCGGTCGCATTGTAAAGAACCGCTCGCATCACGTAATCCCGATACCGCTTTTCATTTTCAGATTCAGTAGGTTCCGTATTGGGTGGCGGAAGGTATTTCTTTCCACGGTAGCATCGCTCTTTTACCCGCCACTCGCCCTTTAGAATATCGTCAATCTCATCCCACTTGAATTTGATAGCTGCGTAATCGGGATGCACCACCATAGCAGCAGAACCAGTACGATCTTGCATTTAATCACCTATCCCCGGAAAATGACAGCCAAAATTTCCAACGTTACGGTAATTGGAGGATAGAACCTCATACCGACAATCATCGTACACGTGATCTTCGGATTCAGTATCGACATCGTCCATATCATCCTCATCCCTTGGGAGGGTCGGAAGTGTTTCTATCGCCGCTTTGCAATTCGACATGAAATAAATGCCAGGGCCTTCCCCAGTTTTCGCATTTTGGAGTCTTTGACGAATTAACTCTAAACCCATTTTTCGGGAACCCTTCGCTTTATCAGATGGATTCCAATATACACCTTGAGTTTCCATAACATCGGCTATAGTTTTTGTTTCTCCGTCTCTAACATCTCGAATTTGATTGTCAGCAGGTCCGGCCAAAATAGAAGAACTAACCCAGTGCATGCTTTGTAAATGGTTATCCCACTTACGAATCTGTTTAGCCAATTCTAAAGGACCCATTCGGATACCTTTATTAGTTCCAATTTTCTCAGTACCATACAACTCAAAAATGCGAATCAAAGAACCGGCAACAGGGGTCCATTTCTTCCCACCCGGAAGGGTTATTTCACATCCGTCAGTTTCAGCCCACCAGCCGATAGAGAATGGATGTGAAGAGCCCCAGTCCATAGATCGGTTAATCCTCCATGAAGAAGGGACCCGGAATCTCGGTAATAGATTCCAGTCTCCCCAAACATCATCTAGAGCACCCCCGGCAACAATATCCCAATCCCCATAGAGCCAAGCACGACGTTTATTCTTATCAGTGATCTTTTCCAAAGACGCGATGTATGCCGGGGAAAGGTATGGATTTTCTTTGTAGGAACCAAAGATATGCGCTCTGGTTTTCACAATATCTTCGCGTACTCCGGTTCTAGGATTATATACGTTTACAGTGGTTTTCATTATGACTCCGGGTGGTACCGGATCAATCCACTGGCGCTTTATCCAATTATGACCGCTTCCGAAAGGATTGGTAGTAGACAGAACTAGAAGGGGTATTTCATGCGGGCATTCTGGCGTAGGAAGAAAGGACGATCGATTGCAAGAAAGCATTGCATCGTACAGGTCAGGGGAAGGGAATTTGCTTAACTCATTCCATCCGATGAATGGAAATTCCTGACCATGGTAATCCCAGTAATCTTGCAACCTTCTAATCCTACGAAACAACAATTCCTCGCCAGTGGGCCAAACCCACTTGTAGTCGGCTTTTGCTCCGTAGAATTTAGCATGGTCCCCAAACTGTGGGAACCAGCGTTGAGATTTACTGACAAGGTCGTCGAGGTTTTTATAGCCACGATCAAAGATGACTCCTCGCCAAAATGGGCCAAATCCTTGCCCAACATGACGACGAAATTTCATCAGTTGGGTATCAGTCTTTCCAGGCCCCCGAGTACCTTCGTAAAGAATCTCGTCAGCGGGGCAATTCAAAGTTAGTTCTTGGCTACCTTTGCAAGGCTTCCAAATAACCTTAGGTTTAATTGATTTCGGTTTAGTCCCGAACATCTGCACGTAGCTTTGCTTGCTGCTCTACCGCTTGCTTTTCCCACTCGTCCACCGTGGTAGATGCTGGGACTTCCATTACGCCACCGATATTGACGTTAACCTCCGGGCCTTCCGGTTTCGCTATTCCCAAAATCTTAGCCACTTGAGTCAATGCAGCAACTCTAGCGGAGTGAGAAGCCCCGATATCGGTCAAATGGGCTTCTCTCCAAAAAGCGGCAACCACTTCATCTTGGTTAATATCAATCCGAGAAAGAAACTCGTGCTGACGTTCTTTGATAAGGCGCTGAACCGCGGGTTCAGCCATCAACCGGTTGGCAGCAGACCTTGCGCTGGCCCCAAGGAATCCACAACGCTTGGCAGCTTCGATAGGACGAAAGTCATACACATATTCTTGCGCAAATAATTCGCGCAAAGCCCTAGCGGAAGGGCTCATTCTTTCCAATTGTGCCCTTGATCCAAGGGTACGACAATCTACCCTTGGTGGTTCTACTGCCTCTTGCCCTTCTTCAATGGGGGGTTCTTGATGCGGGACCTCTTTCGCGCGATCCCTTTCAAACTCAATGGCGGCTTCCTGCACCTCTTTGGGTGCAGGAACTTGATTCATAACCGCTTGCCAAGGCAAAATAGTTTTAGGTTTGATGTCAGCCATAGCTAGAATATACAATGAATATCCGGAAATATGCAAATGATTTTGAAATACAATATAGAAGGTGCCCCCTAATTGATATTCGATTGGCTATTTTATGGAAATGATCTCCGATGAAAAATTCCAGCAGCTTTGCACTACTGTAGAAGAGACCTCCAAAGGGGTTGCAGAACTCAAAGCGATTCTTACCGTTTCCACTCCAGATCACGGATGTATTTTAGATACAATTCGTAGTCAAAGCGAACAAATCAAAAAGTTGGCAGATGATAAATGGGTAACCTTGGTGGCAAAAACTTCGATCTCCTGTTTAGTAAAATATGGGTGGGCGGTTATTTTTCTGTTCTTAGCTAAGGGATTCCTGGTATCAGTAACGGCAGAAGCACTCAAACTTGCATCAAAATGAGGACGAAATGAATCAAATTAGCACTGAGTTTCAGCACATCTTGGTGGGGCTGTTCCGGAGAGAAGGCGGATACTCCAATAAAAAGAATGACCATGGGGGAGAAACCAACCTGGGAGTTACCGATCGGTTGGATGGCAAGATTGACGGTAAGATTGATGTCGATGGCGATGGAACAGGCGATGTTGCGGTAAAGGATCTCACTCAAGAACAAGCCGCACAAGTTTATGCTCGTGACTTTTGGAATCCAATTCGCGGAGGGCAATTGCCGCCCCCGCTTGACATGCTCACCTTCGATGTTGCAGTCAATTCAGGGGTCAAAACAGCGATCAAAAATCTACAAAAGGCGCTTGGGGTTCTTGACGATGGTGATTTTGGAAATGATACCCTTACAGCAGTAAAGACTTGCAATCTTGCGATGACAGTAAAGAAATTCCTATCGATTCGTGCAAATCACTACCGAGATATCGTCATCAAAGATCCCTCCCAAAAGGTGTTTCTCACAGGATGGCTGAATCGAGTGGCCATCCTGCAAACCCAAGCCGAAAAGGAGCTTCCGAATGTTTAACGCAATTCGTACCATGCTTACCGCATCTGACAATAAGAGCCATGTGGCCATCAAGTGGGGGATTGCCGGCGGATCAGTGGCAATGATTGCACTGCAAGGTTATGCCATCTGCAAAGGACAATCCTTCTCCCCTGAATCCTTTGGCATCGGCCTTGGGGTTCTTTTGGGCGGCGGCGGTGCTGGAGTAGGACTTTCAGCCAAAGCAGAACCTACAAAGGCGGATTCAGTAGAAAACTAAATTCACCTTCCTTTCTGCGATCTTGAAAGTATATTAAAGATTCACCATTCGCAGAAAGGGCTGTTGTGAATAAATATCGTAAAGCAATTTTCGACATCGATGACGAGACTGCGTATAACAGTATGGAAATTGATGTCTACGAAGTGCTCGAAGCATTCCAGGTTCAATGCCCCGCAGTGCAGCACGCTATCAAAAAGCTACTCTTTCCAGGCGCTCGTGGTAGCAAATCTGCAAGTCAAGATCTTGAAGAAGCACGCGCTTCTATCGATCGTGCTATCCAACTCGAAACTCGCCGCAACTGGCTGAAAGTTCAAAATGAAAAGCAAAATCCCACTTCTGATCGCACTGGCGATAGTGCTAGTATCCCTAGGGCTACTAATGCACCAGAGATTTTCGACGGCAAACACGTCACCCGCCCAATTGCCCCAATCCCCGCAAATCCGAGTGCAGTACGTCGTGGACAGTCTGCGCGTAAGAAGTCTGGCCGATAGCCTTGGGAATCTCAAAGGCGATTCGTTACGTACTTTTTGGAAGCGGTATTGGCTGGCCCTCCCGTCTCCTGTGGCATACAAGGTGGTCAAGGATAGCTTCGGTCGAGTGGATACGGTGGAAAGTAGCGATACTATCGTCGATACTTCGTTCGACCAAGCAGCACGAAACAGTATCTTGGTCTACGAGCAATGCAAGATATGTCTTGACTCCAACCGGTCGGAAGTTAAAGTTCTTCAAAAAGTCTACCTTTCCTGCGAAGACTCCCTACACCTTCCGCCCAAAATTCCGTGGAAAACAATCGGAATATCCACCGGAGCCGGATTAATAACCGGATACATCTTAGGTAAGATTTTCTAATTCAAAAACGAAGCCCGATAGTAAATTATTTCTATCGGGCTTTTTCATGTCGAAAGGAAATCAATGAGAGTGATGTTAGCAACGCAAGCCGCCGATCTGGACTTCTCCGAAGGCCGGGAAAAGGGCTTAACTGCATATTGGGCCGAAATCGAAGCACTACTCCAACGGGTAGGCCCTATGTATCTATCCACAAAATTAGATGGAGTACGAGGTGCAACCTCTTCTGGCAAGGTGATGAGTCGCACTTGGAAACCCATTCGTAGTGACAAAATTCAAGAGGTCTTCGGATTTCATTTTCTTGACGGCCTAGATGGGGAATTCATCGCCAACGATGCCAACGATCCAAATGCCATGCAAGCAGCGACCAGCGCTACCTCAAAAAAAGACAGCGAGATCATTCCTACCTACCATATTTTCGACTATCACTTGGAACAGGATCTACCGTTCAGCGAACGGTACGGCAAACTCCAAGCCTTCGATAGCTATCTAAAGAATCTACCTTCTACACCCGAGTACAATCTGATACGGAGTCATGTAAAGGTTATTCCACAGGTACTCGTTTCAAATGCAATGGAGGTCAAGCGCTATGTTGAGCGATTTATTGAAGAAGGTTACGAAGGCGGCATGTTGCGTTCTCCTGCCAGTCCTTACAAAACTGGACGGTCTACATTACGAGAGGCATACCTTCTGAAAGTGAAGATCTGGGAAGACGCCGAAGCCGAAGTGCTCTACGCTTATGAGGCGATGCACAATACCAATGAAGCCGAATTTGACGAGCGCGGATACACCAAGCGAAGCAGTGCCAAAGCGGGAAAGGTCCCAGCGGGCTATCTTGGTGGATTTCACGTAAAGGATATCGCCACTGATGTCGAGTTTGATATTGGAATAGCTGTGAGAGGGGCTTGGAGCTTGGCCGATAGGAAGGCCCTTTGGAGCACCGCCCCCTTGCTCATCGGAAAGATCCTGACCTATCGTCACTTCCCTACCGGGGTGGTATCGAAGCCCCGCTTCCCCAAATTTGTAGCATGGCGCGATGATTCGGACCGAGGTGAAGCATGAAGGGTTTTCTAATTTTCATAGGAATCATCTTCGTGATTCTTGGCCCTCTTTTCCTCGGAGTTATTCCAATGCTCCTTGGTTTCATTCTCATTGCCATTGCTTGTTTAATCAATGAGCCACCAAAGCCACCAAGTCCACCATCGGGTACAGAGGGGTGAAGCATGAGTAGCATCTTTACTTGCGATTTAGAGCTAGGTCAGATAGTTTATCTTAAAACAGATCTAGAAGAGTTGCCAAGAATGATAACCGGCATTCAATTCTGTGCCGGAGGATCGGAGCAATATCAACTTAGTTGCGCCGGATGCTTCACTTGGCATTATAGTTGCGAAATTTCGGTCGAGAAATCTACAATGGAGGTAATAGCGTGAAAATCATCAAACCAAAAGTGACCCTAGAGTGGATCACACCTAGAGCAGCTTACCGCGCAGAGACAGCCGGACGCACTTGTTATCGCACCGAAGGCAAAGCGGCATCAAATGGATCTACCGCCAAGGCGTTCTTGAAGGCCCGACTTATCGGGGATAATCCTCATGAGTCAGTAATCGAACATGCAGTAGCATCTTTCCGGATCATCACCGACCGCGGCATCTCCCACGAACTTGTGCGTCATCGCCTAGCTTCCTTCTCACAGGAATCTACTCGTTATTGCAATTACAGCAATAATCGCTTCGGTGGGAGCCTTCAATTTCTTCGCCCGGCCAATCTCCCTCCGGAGCTAGGCCCGGCCTGGGAGCGGGCCGTGAAGGCTTCGGAAATCGCCTATCTGAGCCTTCTAGCGGGAGGGGCCAAGCCGCAAGATGCCCGATCGATCCTTCCAAACTGCTTGAAGACCGAACTGGTGATGACTTGCAATATGCGCGAGTGGCGGCACTTCCTCAAGCTCCGACTGGCCGAAGGCGCACATCCCGATATGCGAATCATCGCTCATAAGATTGCCACAATCCTTGTGGACAAAGCCCCCGAGTTCTTTCCCGAGCCGATCTACTGGTGCTTCGGAAAGCCGGTTGCCAAGGAAGTGGTAAAGAAATACCTTGCTAACTACGGCAAGCTGGAAGAACTATGAACGGCAGTATCGGCCATCATTGGGTCGATAATGAAACCTTTTCCTCATACGAGGAAGCGGATCGTCTGGTACAACTCGATCCGACCCATTGGAAGGTTACCTATTCCTTCAAGAAGCACGCGTATGTATTAAAAGAAAGGAATCCTAGTGCCAACTGAATTTCCACAGGCAAAGCCTAGATCGGTCCATTATGGCGGACAGGTTCATCGGGAGGTGAAAGATACTGCTTTGCGCAGTATCAAAAGTCCATGTGCACTCAAAGGCGGCGAATGCTCCTTGAAAGATCCGTGCGGAGAAGGCAAACTGGTTGAAGAGCTTCGCTGCAAGACTGGCCACCATTGGGAGCATCTTTTCGATGTGAGATAACAGCATAGCTGCAACGAAAGCCCGAGCAATCGGGCTTTCTTTTTGGCTTGTCAAAGTATTAAAAGCTATGATGTTAACTAGAGCAGATGTGAGGGCTTGCTAGTATTAAAAGGATCTGAAACTGTGGATGGAGCTGGAATAGGCCAAAACCATATTAATCGATCTATTAAGGGGGTGTACCCTTCCTATCTATTTTATAGGAATACAATAAAGATTAAATAATCAATTAATAAATTAAATAAAAGATTAAACAATCAATCATTATAATATAATAAACAATCTATTGATCTATTAATATACTATATCAATCTATCTATTATATGAATGCAATAATAGATCATGCAATATGATATAGAATAAGATCTAATAATCAATCAAATAAAATAATAAAAGATCAAGTAGTATTATATTATCTCAAAATAAATGCTATCTAAAAGATAGCATTTATTCGATTAATTATGGATTAACCAACGACATCATATTCAGCAAAGATATGATTCTCTTTGCTGAATTTCTGAATGATTTCAAAATTGCAAATTGCATAAAAAGAATCAAGATCAATAATGAAATATGCTTGATTGATCTTATCATTGCTATTGCAATGAGCAGATAGAATCTTGCTTATTTCCCAAAAATTAATAAGATTGCAAGAATCTTCTCCCGAATCCTCAAATTTAGGAAAGAAGCATAATGCATCATTTTGCCAGCATTCTGCCCATTCGGCAGTATCATCGAAATCATTATTGAATCTGATGAATTTGAGGAATCCCTCAAAGGCACCAATATATCCATCTGCCAATTTCTGCATTCTGGATTCGAGGTCTAGCATTTCTTCTTCCTTTTCTTAGCCGGCTGAATTGCCTTGGCTTATATATAATATAATGCAAAAATTGAAATTTCCTACAGAAATACAAAAGATTTTTCGCTCTCTTATTTGCAGCGATCCATTCAAGAAAATAATAAAAGAGGAAAAAATCTTTTGTTTTTCCCTTGGATTTTGAAACTTTGGCCTTATATTATATATAAAGGAAGCGGGCATTCAGCCTGGCCCTCAAAAAAGAAAGCTATTCAATGAATCCTATTTTCGCATATCCTGTCTTGACTATTTCGACCTTCGTCGCTGCAATCTCTCTCTATAAATGGGCGGTGCGCTAATGGATTCGCTGCTCTTGATCACCGCCCTCGCTCTCCCTGCTCCCTCCATCCATTCGGCAAGCGCAAATCAAAGCGCCTTGCCAGGGCGAAAGCATCGAAACCCGGGAAGCGATTTCTGCAAATGCCCCCGAGGATTCCGGCGCGAAAATCGCCTACCTCGATGAGCAATAATCGGCGGCAAGCATTCCTATTCCCCTGCAATGGAGGGCGCCGATTTTTCTTGATATTCTAGTGCAATTTTCGATTTCAGAGCTTATATTTAATACATCGGAATCCCTCAAAAGAAAGACGACAGATGAAAAATATCACCACCGAAGATGCCGAAAAATTCGGCAAGACCTTGGCCGACATCCTCGCTGCCGAAGGCGAAGCATCGGCGCAAGCGGCCTTCGACCTCTTCGCGACCGAGCATGATCTGACCAAGATCGCTCAAAATATGATCCGCAAGCAGTTCAAGCTTGCCGCTGGCATGGAGACCACCCCGCTCAAACCGGACGGAACCCTTCGCATTGAACAGGCCCTTGCAGATATCAAGCTCAAGGGCGCGGCCAGCACTCCCGAGCCCGAATCCGAGGAAGCCGCCGCCTTTTCTGCGGTAGTCCTTCCGGACCCCTCGGAGGATGCCTCCAAGTGCGAGCCCGCCAAGGTTCCGGAACCGAGCCTAGCTGATTCCGAAGCGCTCTATGGAGCTGCCCGCATGAAAGAAATGCTCGCCGAAGGGATCGAGTCTTTTGTCTCCGAACTCAAGCTCGGATGCGAGGATGCCGTTGCCCGTGCGATCTTTTCCGCCTTGCTTGTCCATCCTGGCCGCAAGACCGGAGTCACCCGTCCGCGCATCCTCAAATCCACCTGCGAAAATCCTGTCCGCGTCGTTTGGGAAATCGCCGATGCCGCGCTCGCTCGCATCGGTGGCCTTCCGAGGCGGTGCGATATTGTCAAATATGCCGAAGAAGCAGGGGTGGCCACAGGTACTGCCCGCACCCAGCATCAAGAGTGGTTCAAAGCTCGCCGCCCGGAATTTGTCGCTAAGGGCTGGATCAATGAGTAAGCCCGCCGAGGTTTCCAAACGGCGGCTTGCTGGAATCCGGGCGGGCCGTTTGGATCGCCGCAAGTGGCGAGTCCCTCGGTTCAATGTCACCAATATCTCTTTCAGCCGCATACCATTCTGGCAAGACTATCTTGAAGGATATGTGGAAGGCTATTTCCGCTAGACCAAACCCCGCCGTTATTCCTCCCTCGGAGCATAGCCGTTCCGAGGGCTTTTTCATGCTTAGTCATAAGAATTTTCTATAGCTAAGGGCATTCTGTCCAATTTTAGCCATAAGCGATTTTTATGGCTCGCATAAGGCGTTCCTTATGCCATATGCCTGTCCACAAGCCCCGCCTTGATGCTTTCCCATGCCCCTATATGTGCACGCAAGTCGAAACGAAACCAAGCCACAAAAGCATCCCACGAGATTTCAGAAGGGATCGTTATGTTCACAGTAGGAGTGGCCGCACTGCCTCCCACGATCGCTTTTAGGGGCACTAGCACCCTCCACGGCTGGCGATTTTGCCTCCAAAGCAAAATGGGAATTTTTCTCGATTTTCCCCCTATTCCGCTGCTCTCCAAATCCCGCTCCCACCATGTTCCCAATCGTACCTTGTTAACCGAAAACGGCCTACGGTTTTTTGAGTTTTCTAACGTAGGTAGTTGGACGTAGCTTTTATTCGCTTCCCCGACAGTCTGTAGCCACCAGCGTCCAATATCCGCTTTTTCGCATCGTTTGACCTCGATGCTATGCCAGATCATCCCGGCAATATCCTCTCCCCCGTCGGCATATTGAGCGGTATTCCTCCGCAAGGTAGGAGCTACATATCCAAATTCTTCAAAAATCTCGTCAATAATCGGCTGAAACAAATCGATTACCTCGTATTCCCCCGATTTGCCTTTAGTTCGTGCATTCAATGCCATATTATCCTCCATCCATTTCCTGTGATTTGATCCTCGCCAGCTTCTCTATTTCCTGCCTTCCCTCGGGGCTTTCCGCCCTCCCTCTCCCATCCTAGCCCCATCTCACCGCCTCTCAGGCCATCTTTCGCCGCTGCTCTCGCCTCTCCATCCCTCGCCTTCCCCTCCCCTCATTTCTCGCATTTGTATTCCTGCAATATACCGCTAATGATTTCAAATTGCATTCCTTTTCATGTTATTTACTAATTAC